>Ga0224524_1000003_pt1 | contig 172214 bp, 127 predicted proteins | sample CFST75metaG_FD_179895 | JGI IMG/M metagenome (GOLD analysis project Ga0224524, IMG submission 179895) | Peat soil microbial communities from Stordalen Mire, Sweden - C.F.S.T75 | ecosystem: Environmental > Terrestrial > Soil > Wetlands > Peat | place: Sweden: Norrbotten County, Stordalen Mire... | reverse complement strand
AAGGTAAGAATCCATTTGTCCATTATATCTTTAAATTCTGAAGCTGGCCTGAATGCGTCAATGCGCATTGCCCCGAAGAAATGCCCTGTTCCTTTTACGTCAGGATTTTCTTTTACAGGAAGATATGCCACTGATGGCGGCACCCATGGTCCGTAACCTGCTCCGGAAAGAACAGCGGAAAAAATATCAACGATCGATCCCAGACAATATCCTTTATGACTGCCATGTTCATAATCGCCTCCCAGCGGAACAATTGCACCTCCTTGTGTAAGAATATTCGGATCAGTGCTCGGATTACCATCTTTATCCTGCACATATCCCAAAGGTGCTACTTTCCCTTTTTTATGCATCAGGTCAAGTTTGCCGCGGGCAATAGGAGTTGTAGCGAAGTCAGCAACATATGGAGGTTGCTTTCCTGCAGGAACAGCAACTGCAATAGGATTTGTACCCAGCATACGGTCGATAGAAAATGTGGGAGCAACCAGTGGATTTGCGTTGGTCATGGTAATTCCTATCATATCGTGTTCAAGAGCCATCATTGCATAATACCCGGCAATGCCAAAGTGGTTGGAGTTTCGCACCGATACCCAGCCGGTACCCACAGCTTTTGCCTTTTCAATAGCCAGCAGCATTGCTCTTTTACCGGTAATCATTCCTAGGGAACTGTCACCATCTACTACTGCGGTACTTGGAGTTTCATGAACTACCCTGATATCCGGGGTAACGTTGATGCGCTTATTTTTCCACAGATTATAGTAATCAGCGATTCTCAATAATCCGTGCGATTCAATTCCCCTGAGTTCTGCAGCCATCAGCACATCTGCAACTACTGTGGCATCCTGGGGCGAACAACCTGTTTTTATAAAAAGATTTTTGGTGAAATCAAAAAGTGTCTGGTAGTTATACATCGTTTTTGTTTTTTAATTCATGCGACATGCGCACAGAAAAAGTATCATCAACAAAGTTCATCAGAAGCAGCGAAGGCCTGGCATCAATTAAAACATTCTTATCACTGAATACTTTTTCAAAATATTTAAGATTAATAATGAATAAGTCAAAGTTCTCGAGATGCTTTTCCGAAATAGGTTTTACTTCTGTAAATTCAATCCTTACATTATTTATGAGCTCTTTAATTGATGGTTGATTAAATAATATTTCAGGACTCTCATTGTGCATAAATATAATGCGTGCATCAGAATTGCGGATAAGCCTTTCAGCAATATTAAGAAAATGATTGATTGATTTATGATCGGCGAGAATAAAAACTTTTTTCAGTTCATTGTAATCTTTATCTATTAAAACACCAACATTGCATTTGCATTGGTCCACTATGGATTTTACTTTTCCTCCAAGAAAATTCTTATTGAATACGGATTTTGCAGCCCCTATAAGCAATAAATCCGCTTTTTCTGATTTCGCTATCTTAATAATTTCTTTTGATACATCCTCTGTTGTTTTGTAGATTGTTTTTATTGGGATGTCCAATTCATTTGCAACAGTTTTGATAGGTATAAAACTATTTTTCTCATATTTAATGGCATCGGATCTCGAAATTTCAGTTTGAGGAGTGAGATGCAATGCAGAAAGGTTAAATGAGTTTGCATCTTTACCTGAAAAATATGAGAATAACTTTAGCAAAGATGCTCCCATTTTTGGATTGCCGAAAGAGATCAATGCTTTAAGAATATTTTTATTAGCCTGGATCAAATGGGAGTCTTTTTTCTTGGATATATAATCAATAAGATTTAGGAAAGGTCCTGCCATGAATGTTGTTGTAAGGGCCATTATTACCATGATAGAGAATATTTCAGGCGACAATATTCCAAGATCATAACCAATGTTTAATACAATTAGTTCCATTAAGCCTCTTGTATTCATAAGTATTCCCATAGATATGGAATCACGCCAGGAATTCCCTACAATACGTGCTGCAATCGAGACTCCTCCAAGTTTTCCAATTATTGCTATTAGAATTACAATACCACAAACTCCCCATAAATATGGAGTATTAAGAGATCCGATCTGTGTGCGTAGGCCTGAATAGGCAAAAAACAACGGCAATAATACAACAGTACTTATATCTTCGATTTTATTTATCATTAGTTTTTTGAAAATCTGATTTTTAGGTACTACCACACCTGCTATAAAAGCTCCGAATAAGGCATGAATCCCAATTCCCTCAGTAAAAAAAGCTGAAATAAAAAGTAATAGAAAAATAATCGCAATTACGGTCTTACTAAGATTTTCACTGGAAATATAAACACTTCCGATTCTTTTTAAAATGGGTTGAACAATAAATAACATTAAAATTAAAAACAGGAAAACAATTGCAATTACTACTATTGCACTTATTGCTGTACCGGCCTGCGCGATAGCAATGATTGCAGCAAATATGAGCCATGCGGTTATATCATCGGTAGCTGCACATGTGATAGCCATTATTCCTAATGGAGTTTTTGTAAGTCCTTTTTCATGTATAATTCTTGCAAGCACAGGAAATGCAGTAATGCTCATTGCAATGCCAATAAAAAGGGCAAAAGTGGTAAAATTTACACTGGGCATTGCAAATGAAGCGTAGATGAAATAGGAGAGTAGTATACCAAGAAAGTATGGGAATATTATGCCTGTAAAACTTATGATTACCGCGGAGTTTAATTTTTTTCTGACAAGCTTTGTGTCAATTTCCATTCCTATAATAAACATAAACAATACCAGGCCAAACTGGCTGAAAAGTTGTAGGTTGTTAAGCGAACTTTTAGGAAATATGAAATTGAAAGTTTCGGGGAAAAGAGATCCTAGAAAAGATGGTCCAAGAATTATTCCGGCTATGATCTCACCTATAACAATAGGTTGCCCAATTTTCCCAATAGTGAGCCCAAGTATCCTTGAAAAAATAATAATGATAATTATCTGTACCAGCAATATGCTTAGTGGAGAAGAAATTTGCTTTTTAAGAGTATTCAGGGAATTGCTGACAACTGAATGATCTTCATCCTGAATAGAAACATTCTTATTATTGGAATTAGTTTTATTGAATGTTGATTCTGTTTTCTTGTGATTCTCAGGAAGAATTGAATTTTGCTTTTCACCTTCATTTAAAATAAGCCAGATAAGTGATCCGAAGATCAGCAGAATAATTATATAAAAACTAATATTTCTGCTCATACTTATTTTTCTGTTGTTGCTGCAAAATTAAGTTTTATTAATAAACCACTTTCCTTTTTATATATAATTCAAAGGGGTGTTATTATTTTTATACGATTTTTACATGCAAATTGTTCTTGTTTTTTTAAATTTGTGCTATATTTACAGTTCTAAAATCAAATGTTATGGGTAAAGAAAAATCAGCTAAAAAAGAAGAAAAGAAGGCTCCATCCAAATCACCAAAGGAAAAAAAGGAAGCCAAGAAACTTAAAAAGCTTTCAAAAGGAAGCTGAAAAGAATAGATTATTGTTTATGGGTCATGGCCATTCTATGACCCATTTTTTTTGGTTAATAGTTTAGAAAAAGATTATTTTTATTGTTTTACTAATTAATTTTTTAAGAATATGAATGATATATTACAACTGAAACCTGAACGGGTATGGTATTACTTCAATGAAATATGTAAAATTCCCCGTCCTTCAAAAAAAGAAGAAAAAATTACTGCATGGCTTGTTGATTTTGGTAAAGTGCAGGGACTTGAAACTATTACTGATGAAGTGGGAAATGTATTAATTAGGAAACCGGCTACACAGGGCAAAGAATCAGCGAAGACAGTAGTTCTGCAAAGTCATACAGATATGGTTTGCGAAAAAAATGCTTCCACAAATCACGATTTTGATCAGGATCCCATTCAGCCTGTTATCGATGGTGAATGGCTGAAAGCAAAAGGCACAACACTTGGGGCTGATGATGGCATTGGAATAGCTGCACAACTTGCAATTCTTGAGGCAAAGAACATTGTGCACGGACCGATTGAGTGTTTGTTCACGGTTGATGAAGAAACAGGCCTTACTGGAGCATTTGCACTGAAACCTGATTTCGTTAAAGGCCGGGTATTGCTCAATTTGGATTCAGAAGACGAAGGACAATTATTTATTGGTTGTGCAGGTGGAAAAGACACTTCCGTCTCATTTAATTATAAAAAGGAAGCAGTTCCTGCGGCGCATTTGTCATTTAAAATAGCTGTGACCGGTTTAAAAGGTGGTCATTCAGGAGATGATATAAATAAAGGGCTTGGGAATGCCGTAAAAATCATAAACAGGTTTCTTTGGAATGCATCACATGATTTCGCACTGCGAATTTCAAAGATCGATGGTGGCAATCTAAGAAATGCACTTGCGCGTGAATCATTCGCATCGGTTGTAATCCCAGAAGGAAAAAAGAAAGAACTGCTGGATTATGCTGTTTGGTATAATAGTGCCGTTCAGGATGAATTGAAAGTTACCGAACCCGATCTCAAGTTCACTATTGAATCGGCTGAAAAACCTGAATTTGTTATAGACCTGGACACACAGATAAGGCTGTTAGATTCGTTATATGCTTGTCCTCATGGTGTAATTGCAATGACTGCGGATATGCCCGGACTGGTTGAAACCTCCACTAATCTTGCCTCCGTAAAAACAATCGATGATAATATTCTTATTCAGACAAGCCAGAGAAGTTCAGTTGAATCTTCGAAGGATGATATTGCATCAATGGTAGCATCAGTGTTTACGCTTGCGGGAGCAAAAGTTTCCCATGGTGACGGATATCCCGGATGGAAACCAAACTTAAATTCGGAATTAGTGAAAGTGATGAGGAAAACCTACCAGAAATTATTCAATAAGGAACCTTTGGTTCTTGCAATTCACGCGGGACTTGAGTGTGGTGTTATTGGTGAAAAATATCCGGGAATGGATATGATTTCATTTGGCCCAACCTTACGGGGAGTACATTCTCCTGACGAAAGAATCAATATCGGTACCGTTGAGATGTTTTGGGAATTGCTTGTTGAAGTATTAAAAGAGATATAATTCCATCTTGTGTAAAAGAAAAAGGGTGCGGTTAACCGCACTCTTTTTCTTTTATATTATAATCCAATATCGATACCTACTCTATATACAAGTGGACTGTTGTATGGGCTGTAAGGCGTATCATTAAAATTATAAAGTATCATTATATTAATTGATGACTTTTCGCCAATAAATTGCCTGTAGCCGCCGCCGGCAAGCACACTCCCAACCCAGTACCTGTTCTGTTTGTGATAAAAATAGCCCGGATCAAAAAAAGCTGTTTCCAGATTCAGTGCCTCATATTCTGCGTGAAGGAAAAAGTTCTGAAGAAAATAATACCTTGTGAATACACTTCCACCGTAGATTGAAGTTTGAAGAACATTCCCGTTGTAGTTCATTCTATAATATTGATAAGTTATTCCAATACCAGCTGCAAAGTTTTTGGTGATCTTGTATCCGATGATAGGAGAAGCTTCAATCATAGTCTGTGTGCCAAACTGCAAACCGATACCACCACCAGTAAAGAGCCGGTCCGTGAATTTATTTGGTTGCTTAACATTATCCTGGGCTTTTAAACCGGTAATCATCATTAACAGGCAAGTGAAGAGGGTTATTGCGATTCTGTGTCTCATATACCTTATAATTTATTACAAAAGTAGTGTAATTCATAATAAACTCAGTTTTATAAAAAATATTATCATAAAAAATATAAATATAAAGATATTTATATCAGAGGCTTAAATAGAAAATATGAAAATAATTGAAAATAATTTGAAATATATTTGGAAAAGAGAATAATGTTTACATATCTTTGCAGCCCCGTTTGAAAAACATCGTTCTGAAAAATGTTAATAAAAAGTTGATTTAAATTTGTCACAAGTCAAAATTTATTATAATTTTGCAGTCCCAATTAAAAAACGGGAAATCGTTCTAAGAAAAATATTTTGAAAAAAATATATAATAAAGTTTGCAGAATCAAAAAATGTTTTTAATTTTGCAGCCCATTTGATAAAAAAATGGAATAAAGTTCTTTGAAAATACTGAAGAAAGCCAAAAAAGTAGTAAATATCACTTATCATTAATTTGATAGGTAAATTAGTAAACCTTGAGACATAATTAAAAATATCAAACTTTACAATGGAGAGTTTGATCCTGGCTCAGGATGAACGCTAGCGGCAGGCTTAATACATGCAAGTCGAGGGGCAGCGGGTGTAGCAATACATGCCGGCGACCGGCGCACGGGTGCGTAACGCGTATGCAACCTACCTTTAACTGGAAGATAGCCCCGAGAAATCGGGATTAATACTCCATAACATTGCGAAAAGGCATCTTTTTGCAATTAAAGCTCCGGCGGTTTTAGATGGGCATGCGTGACATTAGCTAGTTGGTGAGGTGACGGCTCACCAAGGCTACGATGTCTAGGGGTTCTGAGAGGATTATCCCCCACACTGGTACTGAGACACGGACCAGACTCCTACGGGAGGCAGCAGTAAGGAATATTGGTCAATGGACGCAAGTCTGAACCAGCCATGCCGCGTGAAGGATGACGGCCCTATGGGTTGTAAACTTCTTTTGTACGGGAAAAAACCCCTGATCGTGTATCAGGGCTGATGGTACCGTAAGAATAAGGATCGGCTAACTCCGTGCCAGCAGCCGCGGTAATACGGAGGATCCAAGCGTTATCCGGATTTATTGGGTTTAAAGGGTGCGTAGGCGGGATAATAAGTCAGTGGTGAAATCCTACAGCTTAACTGTAGAATGGCCATTGATACTGTTAACCTTGAGTATATTTGAAGTGGGCGGAATGTGTCATGTAGCGGTGAAATGCTTAGATATGACACAGAACACCGATAGCGTAGGCAGCTCACTAAACTATAACTGACGCTGAGGCACGAAAGCGTGGGGATCAAACAGGATTAGATACCCTGGTAGTCCACGCCGTAAACTATGATCACTCGATGTGTGCGATATACTGTACGCGTCTGAGCGAAAGCATTAAGTGATCCACCTGGGGAGTACGATCGCAAGGTTGAAACTCAAAGGAATTGACGGGGGCCCGCACAAGCGGAGGAGCATGTGGTTTAATTCGATGATACGCGAGGAACCTTACCTGGGCTTAAATGGGAGAGGACAGTTGCCGAAAGGTGACCTTCCGCAAGGACCTCTTTCAAGGTGCTGCATGGCTGTCGTCAGCTCGTGCCGTGAGGTGTTGGGTTAAGTCCCGTAACGAGCGCAACCCCTATCTTTAGTTGCCATCAGGTAATGCTGGGAACTCTAAAGAAACTGCCTACGCAAGTAGTGAGGAAGGTGGGGATGACGTCAAGTCAGCACGGCCCTTACGTCCAGGGCTACACACGTGCTACAATGGCAAGTACAGAGGGTCGCTACCTGGTGACAGGATGCTAATCTCCAAAACTTGTCTCAGTTCGGATCGAAGTCTGCAACTCGACTTCGTGAAGTTGGATTCGCTAGTAATCGGATATCAGCAATGATCCGGTGAATACGTTCCCGGGCCTTGTACACACCGCCCGTCAAGCCATGGGAGTTGGGGGTACCTGAAGCCGATAACCGCAAGGAGTCGTCTAGGGCAAAACCAATGACTGGGGCTAAGTCGTAACAAGGTAGCCGTACCGGAAGGTGTGGCTGGAACACCTCCTTTCTAGAGAGGTTTATTATTAGGCTGTGTTTTTTATAGTTCGCAGTCGATATTTACTGCTTAGGCTTTTTTCTTTATTTTTATAACCCATACGAGCTCAGTGATACTCTTCCTTTTGTGCAAAGGAAGCTGGATTTACGGAAGTAATATTATTCAGTCCCGTAGCTCAGTTGGTTAGAGCACTACACTGATAATGTAGGGGTCCCCAGTTCAAATCTGGGCGGGACTACATAAATCATCGTAATGGGGGATTAGCTCAGCTGGCTAGAGCACTAGCTTTGCAAGCTAGGGGTCATCGGTTCGAATCCGATATTCTCCACTAATCCTGATTAAACAGGATAACGTTCTTTGACATATTGAAAGAAGATACAAAGATTAAAGAGTATAATGTAAGTTAATAAGAAAGTAATTAAGAGCGTATGGTGAATGCCTTGGCTCTCAGAGACGATGAAGGACGCGACTACCTGCGATAAGCTTCGGGAAGGCGGAAATAGCCTGTGATCCGGAGATGTCCGAATGGGGAAACCCATCCCGATGAAGTCGGGATATCCAGTAATGGAAGTCAACCCGCCGAACTGAAACATCTAAGTAAGCGGAGGAAAAGAAAACAATAGTGATTCCCTAAGTAGTGGCGAGCGAACAGGGAATAGCCCAAACCAGTTTTGTTACGGCAAGACTGGGGTTGTAGGACTGTGATGTGGACTGTAAATTTGTAGTAGAAGCTTCTGGAAAGCTGTACCATAGTGGGTGATAGTCCTGTATACGAAACAAATTTACTACCTAACAGTATCCTGAGTACCGCGGGACCGGAGAAATCCTGTGGGAATCTGCCAGCACCATCTGGTAAGGCTAAATACTTCTGAGAGACCGATAGCGAACTAGTACTGTGAAGGAAAGGTGAAAAGAACCTCGAACAGAGGAGTGAAATAGAACCTGAAACCGTGCGCTTACAACCTGTTGGAGGCCAAAGAATAGCTTGCTATTCGAGTAGCTGACAGCGTGCCTTTTGCATAATGAGCCTACGAGTTACTCCTCACTAGCAAGGTTAAATTCGTTTACGAATGGAGCCGAAGCGAAAGCAAGTCTGAATAGGGCGTATAGTTAGTGGGGGTAGACGCGAAACTTTGTGATCTACCCATGGCCAGGTTGAAGCCCCGATAACACGGGGTGGAGGACCGAACTGGTAAACGTTGAAAAGTTTTCGGATGAGCTGTGGGTAGGGGTGAAAGGCTAATCAAACTGAGAGATAGCTCGTACTCCCCGAAATGCTTTTAGGAGCAGCCTTGGGGTCGAGTGTCATAGAGGTAGAGCTACTGATTGGACTAGGGGGCTTCACCGCCTACCAAATCCTGACAAACTCCGAATGCTATGACATATACCCAGGAGTGAGGCGTTGGGTGCTAATGTCCAGCGCCGAGAGGGAAATAACCCAGACCATCAGCTAAGGTCCCCAAATATATGCTAAGTTGATCTAACGAAGTCTGATTGCATTGACAGCTAGGATGTTGGCTTGGAAGCAGCCATTCATTTAAAGAGTGCGTAACAGCTCACTAGTCGAGCGATCGGGCGTGGATAATAATCGGGCATAAAGCATATTACCGAAGCTGTGGATTGTATAGCAATATACACTGGTAGGGGAGCATTCCAGTCGCACTGAAGGTGTGGCGTAAGCCATGCTGGAGCAGCTGGAAAAGCAAATGTAGGCATAAGTAACGATAATGTGGGCGAGAAACCCACACACCGCAAGACCAAGGTTTCCTGATCAACGTTAATCGGATCAGGGTTAGTCGGGTCCTAAGAAGTATGCGAACGCAAAATTCGATGGACAAAAGGTTAATATTCCTTTACTCGCAAATATTGCGATGGGGTGACGAAGTAGTGAAAGGTCTGCGTACTGACGGAATAGTACGTTGAAGAGTGTAGGTATACGTTTGGTAGGAAAATCCGCCAGATGTGCTGAAACTCGATAGTACCGCAAGTCCTCGGATGAGCGGATAATGACCCTAATCAGACTTCCTAGAAAACCCCCTAAGCTTCAGATATTTGCGACCCGTACCGGAAACCGACACAGGTGGTCGAGGAGAGTATCCTAAGGTGCTCGAGTGATCCGTGGCTAAGGAACTAGGCAAATTAACCCTGTAACTTCGGGATAAAGGGTGCCTGCGCAAGCAGGCCGCAGTAAAATGGCTCTGGCGACTGTTTATCAAAAACACATGGCTTTGCTAAATCGAAAGATGACGTATAAGGCCTGACACCTGCCCGGTGCTGGAAGGTTAAGAGGAGAGGTTAGTAGCAATACGAAGCTTTGAATCGAAGCCCCAGTAAACGGCGGCCGTAACTATAACGGTCCTAAGGTAGCGAAATTCCTTGTCGGGTAAGTTCCGACCTGCACGAATGGTGTAACGATCTGAGCACTGTCTCAGCCACGAGCTCGGTGAAATTGTAGTCCCGGTGAAGATGCCGGGTACCCGCAACGGGACGGAAAGACCCCGTGAACCTTCACTACAACTTAACATTGACTTTGGATAAACGATGTGTAGGATAGGTGGGAGACCGCGAAGCGGAGGCGCTAGCTTTCGTGGAGTCGTCCTTGAAATACCACCCTTCGTTTATTTGGAGTCTAACTCCGAAGGGAGAACAGTGTTTGGTGGGTAGTTTGACTGGGGTGGTCGCCTCCAAAAGAGTAACGGAGGCTTTCAAAGGTACCCTCAGTACGCTTGGTAACCGTACGTAGAGTGCAATGGCATAAGGGTGCTTGACTGTGAGACCTACAAGTCGAGCAGGGTCGAAAGACGGACATAGTGATCCGGTGGTTCCGAGTGGAAGGGCCATCGCTCAAAGGATAAAAGGTACTCCGGGGATAACAGGCTGATCACTCCCAAGAGCTCACATCGACGGAGTGGTTTGGCACCTCGATGTCGGCCCGTCACATCCTGGGGCTGGAGAAGGTCCCAAGGGTTCGGCTGTTCGCCGATTAAAGTGGCACGCGAGCTGGGTTCAGAACGTCGCGAGACAGTTCGGTCCCTATCTGTTGTGGGCGTTAGAAGTTTGAGAGGATCTGACTCTAGTACGAGAGGACCGAGTTGGACAAACCTCTAGTGTATCTGTTGTGCCGCCAGGTGCAGTGCAGAGTAGCTATGTTTGGATGGGATAAGTGCTGAAAGCATCTAAGTACGAAACCCGCCTCAAGATTAGACTTCTTTTAAGGGTCGTGGAAGACTACCACGTTGATAGGCTACAGGTATAAAGACAGTAATGTCAAAGCCGAGTAGTACTAATTACCCGTAAGCTTTCTATTAGCACTCAATAATTCTGTATCTTCTTTCTAATATATGTCATAAAATATTTAAGACCTTATGGTGACTTTTGCGAAGGTGCCCACCTCTTCCCATTCCGAACAGAGCAGTTAAGCCCTTCAGCGCAGATGGTACTACACTAAAATGTGGTAGAGTATGTCGTCGCCGTTTTTCATAAGAGGCTATCGAAAGGTAGCCTCTTTTTTTTATACTCTTATTTTTTATTGCTACTTTTGCCCTTCATCTTTTATTCCTGCATGAAACGAATTTTAAAAATAGTTATTATCATAATTTCAGTATTAAGCTGGAATGCCGTCAATGGCCAGATGAAGAAAGATTCTATTTCTGATTTTTCTAAAAAGGATACATTAAAAATTTTCTGGGTGAATGAAGATGCATTTAATTTTAAATACAGCAAACCATTTTTTCAAAAAATTGACACAACATTGGCTGGTACTCAAAAAAAATTCTTGCTCAACGAGAATGTTCCGTTTGCCGCTAAATTTTCTAATTCTGGATTATCGTATAGAAATCTTGAATTTCTAAGTAATTATTCTTTTGATTTTGTTTCCTCCAGGCAGTATTACAAAGATTATTTTCTTACAAATGAAAATGCTAGATATTATAATGTGGTTTCACCTTATGCCAATATTTTTTATATGATGGGCCCGAAGCGAGAGCAAGTTTTTGATGTTATGTTTACTCGAAATTTTAAGAAAAACCTTAACTTTTCCGCAAATTATAAATTGATTCATTCAAATGGAAATTATAAAAGACAAAAATCAGATGATGCATTTGTGCTACTAACGGGAAATTATTGCACAAAGAATCATCGCTATACAGCAATTGGAAGTTACTTTTACAACAGATTGAGAATTCAGGAGAATGGGGGTATTTTTAATGATGCTGATTTTACTGATAACCTATTGCCTACCAGAGAATATGATACTGTACGTCTTGAATTTGCTGAAAATCACATAAAAGAATCCGGGGTTTTCATTAAACAATTTTATTTTCTTGGTTTTGGTGGTAATATGGAAAATGATTCTTTGAAAGTCAATAAACCATATTTAGGGTTGGGTAGAGTTTCTCATACTTTTCTTTTTAAAAATCAGTCATATACTTATGTTGATCAGCTGCCTTTATCAGGCTATTACCCGGCTGTGTTTATCACTCCCGATACAACAACCGATTCAATACATATCAGTACAATTCAAAATACGCTTTCATGGTCAAATTTGAAGTTTGAAAGCCAGAATAATAGACAGCGTTTATTATGTAATTTTAGTATTGTTCACCGGTTTTCGAAGCTTTATAGTTATAAAACTGATACTACCGTTTCGTCAATTATCCCTGAAGCATCTGTAATTTTTAGGCCATTCAGCAAGATTGAGATATCATCTAATGCATTTTGTTTTATAAATGGATATAACAAAGGTGATTATTCTTTGACAGGAGTTATAACTAAAACCTTAGGACGCGATTCCTCTTCAGCTAAGGCCTTTGGTTTAAAAGTAGATTTTTATAGACAATCACCGATGTGGTTTGACCAAAGATATTTTGCCAATAATTTCTCATGGGATTATAAGTTTAATTCAATGGCTGTTGAAAAGTTAGGTGCGTTTTTTAATTACAGCGGTTTTGATATTAATATGTCATATTTCATGATAAAAAATTATATTTATTATGATAATTATGCGCACCCAAAGCAATTTTCAGATTATCTTGAAATGCTACAGATTAAAATAGTTAAGGACTTCAAATGGAGGAAATGGGAAATTGATAATAAAGTGGTTTATCAAAAGAATCTCGATGCCGAGATTATTCACCTACCCGAACTGATGTCAAATCATGCTTTATATTTTACGCAAGATCTTCTTAAAAAAGCACTTACCATGCAGCTTGGTATGGAATTGACTTTTATGAGTAGTTATCAAGAACTTGCCTGGATGCCTGCAACCCGGGAATTTTATTTGCAGAATGGCTATAAAACTGAGAATTATCCTTTTATAGATTTATTTGTGAATATAAAAATTAAAAGAGCAAATATTTATTTAAAATTGGATCATGCTAACTCAGGATTGATGGGATATAATTATTTCCTTGTTCCTCATTACCCAATGTCAGACCGGGCTATAAAATTTGGAGTATCCTGGAAGTTTTACAATTGATGAATGATATTTGCTCAATAATATATTTTCTTCTACTGCTTTATTATATTCTTGCATCTGGTTCAAATTGCCTTTCTACATATGAACGAAGAATATTTTCAAAAAAATGCTATTAGTTATGATGGTATTTGGATGTGCGTAAGGAAGCAATTTTTGTGAAATTTATAGCAATAATTTATATTCTTACAACAGGGTGCATATCTATTAAGTAATCTTTAAGTACTAAATTTAGTCAATATTACTACGCTTTAATTTGCCAAACGCTGAAGTATTTTTTTTCTGATGTGTTTAAAAAATACTGATATGAAATTCTGATTTCTTACTTAATACAGCAAAGTAATTAATTCTCTGAAAAAAACTTTTATAAATGTTTTTTTGCAATTTAAAAGTTAACAGTAAAAATACCTATTAAAATGTTATAAAAAAATACTCAATCGATTTACTAATTCTTTTCTTCGGCATTGATAGCTACGTATAAATACGTAAAATACTGTAAAAAAAATACGTAGTTAGCCGAATTGTTTGACTTTCAAATACCTTATACCTTCGTGTCTAATAATAAGGTATCTTGAAGCAATTTTTACAAAATATAATAATTTTCATTCTCTGCTTATTTTCAGTAGTTATATTTTTAGTTTTTTCTGTTGAAAATTCTAGTGCTGCAAACATTACAAGTTTTCAAACAGGCAATTGGAATAACACGAGTACATGGGTAGGTGGAGCGGTTCCAACATCATTTGATAATGTTACGATTGCAGCAGGGCACACTGTTACAATAAATGCTAATTCAAATTGCCTGGATTTAATAATTAATGGCAGTTTAATAAATACAACCTTCACGCTTACTGTTGCCGGTAGTTTTACTAACAACAATACATTTACTTCCGGTTCCGGAATATTTACACTATCAGGAGCTGGCAAAACAATTAACGGAACTGAAAGTTTCAATAGTCTTACTTTAAGCGGAACATATACAAATACAGGAACACTTACTGTATTATCAGCATTCGCAGGTGCCGGAACTTTAACCAATGGAACAAATGCTATGCTTTATGTGGGTTCTGCAACAATTATTCCCACTCTAGTTGCAACAGCAAGTCCAAATACTGTAGTATACAATGGCTCTAGTGCCCAAACTTCAAAGGCAACAACTTACTTTAACCTAAACATCAACTCTTCAAACACCGTGACTTTTGGAGGGAATACCATAATAAATAATAATTTTAGTTTGTTAGCAGGAAATGCTACTTTGGGTGCATTTAGTTTAACCGTTTCTGGCACTATGTCATTATCGGGAACTCTTAATATCACTAGCACTACGGGAACCAAAACAATTAACAATATTATCATAAACTCTGGTGGAACCTGGAACAGCAGTGTTGGGGAAACCTATACTATCGGTGGTTCTCTTACAATGTCAGGAGGAACAATTTCGGGTACAGCAACTGGAATTTTTAATGTGGCAAATGATTATACAGTTACATCCGGGACTTCAAATATTTTGGGTGCGTCAACTTTAAATATTACAGGAAACACTTATATCTTCGGGTTGGTAACTGTTTCGAGTACTAGCGGGACTAAAACTTTTTCCGGCAATTTCAGCATGGGATCCGGAGCAACATTTACCAGCAACGTTGCCGAAACCTATACTATTACTGGAAATCTTACAATGTCGGGAGCTACCATCAATGGTACAGCAGCAGGTGTTTTTAATGTTACTGGCTCTTGTTTAATTACAAGCGGAACAACAAATGTTGTTAATGCAGGTACAATGAGTATAGTGGGAACTACCACGGTAGATGGTTCTATTGACTTTTCTAGTTCAACAGGAACAAAAACTTTTAGCAACATTGCAATTAGCAATACTGGTTCCTGGACATCTACCGGAAATGAAACCTTTACAATATCCGGGAATATTCAGAATGACGGATCTTTTTCTTCCGGAACAGGAGCATATACTCTCAGCGGAGCTTCTAAAACTTTAAGTGGAAATAATCCGATTGCTATTAATAATGCTGCTATAACCGGTTCGTACACCAATAATGGAACTTGTACAGTAAGTACTGCACTTACAGGTGCTGGTGGTACATTAACACAAGGTGCCGGTTCAACATTAAACATAGGTGGAACTTCAACAATAGCAACTCTTGCGGCGAGCGCTCTTTCAAACACGGTAAATTATACTAGCACTTCAGCTGCTCAGACAATAAAAGCAACCACTTATTATAATCTTGTATTAAATAATGCAGGCCAAATAGGTACTTTGGGCGGCGCAACAGTGGTAAATAATGATTTAACAATTTCTTCAGGAACACTTAGGTTATCTACTGCTAATACAACAGTATCGGGTAATACTTCTATAAGTGGTATTTTAGATGACAACAATGCTACCGGAGCAAATTCATTTAATAATATAATTGTTAATAACGGTGGAACATTGAGCAGCACCGGAAATTCAGCATTTACAATCAACGGTAACCTGCAAAATGACGGAACATTTACTTCAGGTTCGGGAATATATACATTTGCGGGTTTAATGAAAACCTTAAGCGGTGCGAATGCTATTGCTATAAATAATGCAACTTTCAACGGTACGTATACGAACAATGGTACATTAACAATAAGTACCGCCCTTGCCGGAACTGGAACATTAACACAGAGCAATGGCTCGGTATTGAATATTGGAGGTTCTTCAGCAATATCCAATCTTGCTGCAAGTGTTAATTCGAATACTGTAAATTATACGAGTACCACAGCTGCTCAAATACTGAAATCGGCAACCTATTTTGACTTAGTTATTACTAAAACAGGTCAGATTGGAACCTTAGGTGGTGTAATATCTGTAAATCATGATCTTACAATTTCTGCGGGGACATTAGCAGACGGAGGTTTCCAGATTACTGGCAATGCTTCTGGAATTTTCTCTATGGCAGCAGGAACCACCTTGGTATTAGGAACTGTTGGTGCAACTACTGACTTTCCCACAGGATTTGTAAATTCAAAAATATCACTGAATCAGTCCAGTACTGTAAACTATAATTCAAATATTGCTCAATCCATATCAGGTATACCGGATTATGGAAATTTAACTCTTACAGCTACCGGAGCAATTACGAAATCGGCTACATCAGCTGTTACGGTTTCAGGAAACCTGACAATTGGAGTCAATAATACATTTGCCGATGGAGGTAATACAATTACTGTTGAGGGAAATATAACAAATAATGCAATACATTCAGGAGCAGGAAAGATTTATTTAAGCGGAGGCTCTGTTCCACATACTCTTACCGGAGGAGCAAGCACATACGGTAATATAGAATTAAATGATGCCAATGGTGCAACATTCGCTAATACAGCCGGGACCACAACAGTCAGTGGAAATTTGACAATAACAAATGGAATTTTTTCGGTGGGTGCATTTACAACTGGCTTAGTTGTTAGTCAAATTACAACAATTAACAGTGAACTTGACATTACAAGTGCAACTGGTACACATACTTTTGGAGATATTGTCAATAATGGAATCTGGAGTAATGGTATAAATGAACCTATAACTATAACAGGTAGCTTGCAAAATGACGGAATATTTACCAGCGGTACCGGATTATATACATTCAATGGAAATAATAAAGAATTAAAGGGAGGCAGTGCAATTACTTTTGATGGTGGAGTTACTGTTTCAGGCGCTATTTCAATATACAATAACAATACTAGTGGAGTTACCATTAATGGAGTACTTAACGGGTCTGTGGCCACTTCAATATTTATTAACCAGGGAATACTTGATTATAAAAACACCACTCAGCAGCCAATGAATACTGGTATTCTGACTGCCAGTTATCCCAATAATATTGTATATTATAGTGCAGCTGGGAATCAAACAGTTAAAGGAACAACATATTATGATCTTTATATAACCGGAGGAGCAGGAATAAAAACATTGGGTGCTCTTGCTGCTGTGAATGATAATTTTATATTGGCAGCCAGCACATCATTTAACCCTGCAGGTGTTAATTTCACAGTTTCCGGTATTTCTACCCTTAATGGTACGTTTGCAGATGGAACAGTTGCAGGGACAACTACTCTTAATGATGTCGATTTATCGGGAGGCACTATAAATGGTGGCGCAATTGGTGTGGTTGTAATCAATGGTACCTTGAGCATGCCAACTGGTGATGGCATTATCGGGCAGGTGAAAATAAATGTAAATGGTCCAACAAATATAGCATCAAACAGAACATTTACACTGAATAATAATTCTGGAATAAAAACATTTACAGGTGCAGTTACGGTTAATAATTCGTGTACATGGGTATCAAGCCTGGTAACTACATTGGCAAATATGGTATTTCAAGGAGGAATACAAAATAACGGAACTTTTAATGCTGCAGTAGCCACATTTAATGCTGCTCAAACAATTTCAGGCACCTCAGCCATGAACTTTTCGAGCAATGTACTTATTTCAGGAGCAGTTATTGTAACTAATCAGAATACTGCAGGGATCACGATTAACGGAACCCTTACAGGCAGTGTTGCCGGATCTACATGGAATAATGGACCCAATGCTGTTTTAAATTATTTGAATGCAGCTGCTCCCATGGCACTGGGTGTATTGACAACCGATGCTACAACACCTAATACTGTTAACTACAGCCTGAATGGAGCTCAGGCTATTAAAGCAGCGACTTACTGTAATCTTACTATTTCGGGTAATAATACCAAAACACTTGCCGCAGCCACCGATGTCAATGGCGATCTTACAATTACTGGCAGTGCAGTGTTTAGTGTAAACACTTTCGATCTGACTGTTGCAGGAAACTGGAATGATATGAGTACAGCTGCAAACCCTTTCACAGAAGGTATAAGAACAGTTACTTTTGATGGTGCCAATTCGCAGACAATCAGCAGCAGTACAGGCGAAACATTTTATAATTTAATAATTAATAACAGCGGTGCAGGTGTCTCAATTAATAATACTGTTACTGCCACAAATATTACGCTATCAAATGGTGCTGTAAACCTGAATATGAACACACTGGTTATCACCAATTCGGCAATTACAGGTATTTCCAGGGTAAATGGATATTTAATTAGTGATGCAACGAATAACTTCAGTAAAGTAAAATGGAATATTGCTGCCATTACCGGGGCACACATATTTCCTTTTGGAACTGCATCGGGTAGTTATATTCCCCTAACATTTAATCTTACAGCGGGCACTGTTGGAAATGTAACAATTTCAACATACCCGACAGCTGCGAATAATACACCTTTACCAACTACGCCTATGAATGTTACGAATGTTAACAGTTCAATTGGTGACAACAGTGCGAATACTGTTGATAGATTCTGGCAGATTGATAAAGATGGCATATCAGGCACAGCAACTATTACTTTTACAGCTGCAGCAGGTGAAGTAGGAACAATAACTTCATTGCAGGCACAATCATGGGATGGTGTTGGAGCCAGATGGAACGCACCTCTTCCTTCACAAACCAACACTGCAAACACAGCTACTGTTCCAGGCGTGGTACTGAATGGTTCTTCTCCATGGGCAATGTCAGGCAACAGCAGTCCATTACCTGTGGAATTACTTTCTTTTAAAGCTGAGGTGAATGATGATCATGTTGACCTTAAATGGTCAACAACATCTGAAACAAATAATGATTTCTTTACACTTGAAAAATCAAATGATGATGTGAATTGGGAAATTCTTGGGACGATGATAGGACAGGGTACCACGAATATGCTGACAGATTATAAGTATACAGATGAAAAGCCTTATAACGGGAATAATTATTACAAGCTAAAACAAACAGATTTTGATGGAAGTACTGATGACCTTGGTATTGTGACTGTTGATTTCTCTTTAGGTGAGAATATAATTGTAGTATCTAATCAAAATAATTCAGGGATCCTTTTGCAAGTAAATAAATGCAATTACGATCTGGATGTAAATATATTTGATGTCTCAGGAAGATTGATAAGTGAAAGAATTATAAAAACAGGGACTTCTCAGGAAGAGATTGAAATGAGATCCATAAATGGTAGTGGGTTATATATCGTAAATATTTCCGGAGGGAAAAATATTATTACAAAGAAAGTTTTTATCAATTAATCTTATTATAAGTTTTAATCCCTTCTTTCATTTTTTCAACGATATTAAAAACTGCCGGGCAATAAAATGAATTTTTTATTGTAAGATTCAGCCGGTTGATAAATTTTGGTTGGCTTGTATGTGGGTATTCAGAACATGCTTTTGGCCTCACATCATATATTTTACAATAATTTGATTCATCAAGGAAAGGGCAGGGAGTTGAATTAAAAACATAATCATTGTCTTCATCAAGATGAAGATACTTCTCTGTAAAAGCGGATGGCTTTACTTTTAAGAATTTTGTAATTCTTTCAATATCTTTATCAGAAACAATTGGGCTGATGCTTTTGCAACAATTGGCACATTCAAGGCAATCAATATCCAGAAAAACTTCTTCGTGAATTTCTTTTATAATAATGTCCAGATTTTTTGGCGGCTTCTTTTTTAACCTGGAAAAGAATTTTTTATTTATTGCTTCTGAACGCTTTGCTACATCAGGAAGTTCAGAAATCTTTATTTTCATCAAACTTTTCTGCAAAGATAAAAATACTCAGGTGATTTTTTAAAGCTTGCTGTCGAAATTATAGTCTTATTGTTGCTTAATAAGTTTTTCGATATAAAAATTATTACCAATCTTTATTTTCATGTAATATGTGCCAGGAGCTATCCTCTCAAGGCTTAATTGCTTCTGCAAAGGACCCTCACAAATCCCCCATGATTCTGACATTATAAGTTTTGAATTAGCATCATAAATTTCAACTGCAATATTTGTAACTTTTTCTACAAAAATTTTAATATTGAACAAACCATTCGATGGGTTAGGGTATACAACAAGAAAATCCTTTGGTTGCGAAATGGGTGGTTCTCCATAACCAGCTATTTTAATTGTATCATTGTTCTTATACAATTCTGCGTTGGCAGGATCGGGTGCAGATTCAGCAGAATCAACATTGATCACAATATTTTGAGCTGATGGTATAATTATAGGAAATGTATCTTTCGGTAATTCAGTTTTACAAGGGGACTTCCCTTTGTAATCCATAACAATATTTATATTTTCAAATTCAGTGTCGTACCTTGAACCACCTGATTTCCTATTAAGTATAAACCATTTCTCAAGAGCAAGAAAATCGCCAAAGTTTTGTTGACCGTCTTCATCTTCGGCAATGATCTTTAGTTTCTTTTTATCAACGCTAATTCCATAATATTCATAAAAATCGATATCGAATTTGCCAGTACTATCGGTATAAATAGGATAAGAATAATAATTTGATTGTTCGTTTTCGGAGAATCGTACTTTAATATTCGGAATTGGAATATTGCAATCTTTTGATTTTATAAATCCGGTAATTCTATAATGAGCTTCAGGAGCACCATATTGAGCTACCACAGCGGTTGAGAAGCCCATTATTGCTCCAGCTAACAGAATAATTTTTTTAAAAATGTTTTTTCCTGAGAAATGAATAAATAGTTTTTTCATAAGAATCAGATTGTCGGTTCGTGCATTTTTTTGACAACTGAAATATGAAAAGGTTTAATTGAAACACTCACCACTTACCATATGAGACTTTTGAGATCACTCCAGTGCAAGCCAGGCAGCTTGTTCACCAGCCAGTACTCCGGTGGAAAAAGCAATCTGAAGATTATACCCGCCCGTATTTGCATCAAGATCAAGTATTTCACCAGCGAAAAAAAGATTTGAAAATATTTTGGATGCTAATGTTTTTGGATGAATTTGCTCTGTGTCAACGCCACCGGATGTAATGATTGCTTCGCTGAAAGGCCTTAGTGCTGTAACTTCAAAAGGAAAATCTTTTAAAAGAATCCTTATTTTTTTTCTTTCCTCACCAGATACCTGGTTTGCTAATTTTTCTCCGTTCAGCGAAAGAATGCGTAAAAATTCAGGAATCAATTTTGATGGAAGCCACTGGCGGAAAAGATTTATTAGTTTCATTTTTCCATTTTCATCCAGATCACGCTGAAGCCGCCTGTCAAGCTTTTCAGCATCCAGCGCCGGTTTCAGGTCAATTGAAAAAATAACTTTTTTCTTAAGCTGAATGGCTTCGTTTATTCGCCGGCTCAACGAAAGAATTATAGGACCTGTTAATCCAAAATGAGTGAACATCATTTCACCAAATTCTTCATCTGATTTTTTTCCATCAATCCATACATTTACCTTTACATTCGCAAGACTTAGTCCTTGAAGGTTTTGTGCAATATTGCCCTTTGTTTCCACAGGTACTAGTGCTGGCCTGATTGCTGTAACGCGATGTCCAAGCTCCCGTGAAATAGGATAACCATCACCTGATGATCCCGTTGCAGGGTAGGATGCTCCACCGGTAGCAAGAATATAAGTGTTTCCTTTTATGAGTTGATTTGGAACAATTTCGACAGCAGAAATTTTTTCATTTTCAATTTTAAATCCTTTCACTTTTGCATTGAATCGAAATTCAATACCACATTTTCTGGCATATTCAACCATTTTATTTGCAACATCAACTGCTGAATTGCTTTCAGGGAAAACCCTTCCTCCTCGTTCAACAACTGTATTGACGCCTATTTCAGAGAAAAATGCAATAGTATCATCGTTGAAAAATCGTTCAAATGCTGGTTTAAGAACATTTGGATTTGGTCCTGTTTCGGCGAGGAATGCTGATAACGCAGCTGTATTCGTGATGTTGCATCTTCCTTTACCCGTTATTTTAAGTTTGCGTAAAGGTTCACGCATTTTCTCAAGAATAAGAACTTTTACCCCGCATTTTGCAGCAGTTATTCCAGCCATGATCCCTGCAGGGCCGCCGCCAACAATTATTACATCAGCCTGCTGCTTCATCTTTTTCTTTTAAAATTATTCTTAGGATTAGTTTTTTTATTGATTACAGGTCGTCCGTAAGAATTTTCTTTTACGAATTTTGAAATCAACGAATCTTTTTTCAATGCATGCAACGTATCCCTTATCCATTGCTCATTTTCTCTTTTATACCAGAAAAAAAATCGTTGCTGGTCCAGTTTTTCTTTTGCACTATGAGCTACATAAACCGATTCAAGAGTGTATGGGTTTACTCCTGTATAATACATTTCTGTTGCAAGTGTCATAGGAGTGGGAGTAAAATCCTGCACCTGCTCAAGTTGAAATCCCAGATCTTTTGTTTCTGCTGCCAGTTCGGCCATATCGCCGAGTCTGCATCCGGGGTGACTTGAAATAAAATAAGGAATAAGTTGCTGCTGCGATTGAGTTTCACGGTTCACTTTGTTAAACAGTGCGCTGAATTTTTTGAAAGACTCAAACGATGGCTTACGCATAATTTTTAAAACCTCATCAGAAGTGTGTTCCGGTGCTACTTTCAGCCTTCCTGAAACATGATCACGAATAAGTTTTTTTGCATATTCAGTCAGGTGATTTTTTCTGTCAAAAGCGGAATCAGTTGTTTGAAGCATATCATACCTTACTCCACTGCCGATTGTAACTTTTTTTATTCCCTGTAATGCTGACACCTTATTATATAGTTGTAACAGTGGTCCATGATCAGAATTAAGATTTTTACAAGATCTCGGATAAATACATGAATATCTTTTACATGATTTGCAAATAGAAATATCGAGGCCCTGCATCCTGTACATGTTAGCTGATGGTCCGCCAAGATCAGAAATATGGCCTTTAAAATCGAATTGTTCAGTAATTGATTTTATTTCTTTTATGATGGATTCTTCAGAACGGCTTGAAACAAATTTTCCCTGATGCGCAGAGATAGTGCAGAAACTGCAACCCCCAAAACATCCGCGATGAATGTTTACAGAAAATTTTATCATTTCAAACGCAGGAATAGCACCTCTTCCGTCATAGCGTGGATGGGGCAGTCGTGTATAAGGAAGATCAAAAGATTTATCAATTTCCGCAGTAGTCAAGGGTTGCGTGGGTGGATTAACAACCAGCCATTTATTTCCATGCTGTTGAACAAGTATTTTTGAATGAAAGGAATTTGATTCGGTTTCAATAAATGCGAAATTTTTTGCATGAGCAATTTTATTTTCACGACACTGCTCAAATGAAGATAAAAAAACAGCATCCGGATTTTCAGGTTTTGTATTACTGAAATATGCAGTCTGTTCAATATTTTTTAAATCTTCTATTTTTTTCCCTGATATAAGCGTTGCTGCAATTTTTCTGATTGTTTTTTCTCCCATTCCATAAACAAGCAGATCAGCCCCAGACTCTTCAAGGATAGAAGGTTTAAGCGTATCGGACCAATAATCATAATGAGTGAACCTACGTAAAGATGCTTCCACTCCGCCAAGAATAACAGGAGTTCCTGGAAAAAGTTTTTTCAGGATTTTGGTGTAAACAATACTTGCATAATCAGGACGAAACCCATTTTTACCTCCCGGTGTGTAAGCATCATCAGATCGTAGGCGCTTATTTGCAGTATAATGATTGATCATTGAATCCATGCAGCCTGCAGTTACTCCGAAAAATAATTTTGGCGGACCAAGTTTTGAGAAATCCCTCAAATCATCGCGCCAGTTGGGCTGTGGTAGAATAGCTACTTTAAATCCATCGCGTTCTAAAACCCTTGCAATTACTGCATGTCCGAAGGATGGATGGTCCACATAGGCATCACCCGATACAATAATTATATCCGGCTGCTGCCATCCCCTGGCTTCAATTTCTTTTTTTGAAATAGGCAGCCACGCTGATACAGATGATTTCTGAATGCTGTCCACGAAGGTGATTTTATTTATCAAAGGTACGAATTCCGCTCCAATTGAGCGATTTTAACCTGTGGAAATCGCTCCTAAAATAAATATCAGAAAAAAATCGTTTTATATATAGGAACAGATATTATTGAAATTTAAAATTGAACTGATATGAAAAACATTACAGCAATTTCAAGTACCCTCTTGTTTTGTTCTCTTGGTTTTAGTCAGATTGTTGGAGTTGCAGTAGATAAAATGAATGTCTTTTATAAAGGTGTGAATAATCCGATTACCATAAGTGTTGAAAATCATAGCTGCAAAGATATTGTTGTGAAAACCAGCAACGGCGTAGTAACTGGCTGCAACGGCAAATATAATTTTATGCCTAAGGATAGTGCCGGAAGATCGAGTGAAACTGAACTTTATGTAGGAATAAAATCAGGGGCAACTGTAAAATGGATTGACACACTAACATATCGAGTGAAAAAAATTCCAGATCCTGTAGCAAGAATTGCCAATGTTTCCGGAGGCTGTATTTCAAAAGCCTTGCTGTCTGCCGCTGTCAGCATAATTCCGACATTACAGAATTTTGATTTTGATTTGAATTTTGTTATAATTTCTTTTACAATGACAATGAATATAAAGGGTGATCTTATTGAAAAAAATGCCATAGGGAATAAACTAACCGCGGACATGATAACCATGATAAATGCAGCGGCAACTGGAACTAAAATTTATTTCGAAAATATAAAAGCAGTTGGACCGGATGGATCAACGCGAACTTTGAATTCGATAAATTTGAAATTATTATAATGACCTTTTATAAATTAACTTGTCGTCACCTTCATCATAAAAATCGGTTATGCGTGCAATGAGATCGCAACCGCAGGAATCATAAAATTTTTGGGTTGGTATGTATTTATCGCGTGATGAGGTTTCAATGTAAACACCTTTTCCACCAAGGTCTTTGATAATTTTTTCTGATTCTTTCATAAGTGTTTTTCCAAGACCGGACCCCCTTGTATCCTCATGAACACCTATCCAGTATAGGTCAAAGCTGTGTTTGGTGCAGGCAATCGGACCAAAGCAGGTATAACCAACAGTTCTTCCTTCAATCTCTGCAAACAGGAAATAATAATCACTTTCAGGACCATATTCAAGGTATTCCTGTGCAAGTTCTAGGGCAACATCAATTTCGAAATCATAGAAGAACCCACTTGAATGAAGTATATCACGGATGTTCTCAATATCATCCTCAATCACTTTTGTTCGGAAAGTTATTTTGTTAATGTCCATGATTTCTTTGTACTGTTTTTTGTGAAAATTATTTTATTTTTTGAATATATCTTCAATCACTCTTTCGATTACAGTTTTAAAACTGTATCCTTTTTGTTGAGTCGCTGCATAAAGTCCGCTGTCAGGCGAAAGGCAAGGATTTGCATTTACTTCAAGAACGTAAGGATTGTTATCGTTATCCACTCTGAAGTCAACTCTTACATAGCCACTAAGGTCGAATGCTTTCCAGCATTGCAGGCAAATGTTACTGAGTTTGTCAAGAAGAGGTTTGTCATTTTCGTTGAAATCAAATGTCCGCTGGGTCTGGTCATAATCCAATGTGTCTTCAACCCATTTTGCCGAGTAACCCATTATTTTTGGTTTGCCTTCAGGAAAATTTATGAACTGCATTTCAGCGTGGGGCATGACTTCTGGCCCGATAATTCCCCCTATAACAGAAATATTAAATTCTCTGCCGTCAATATATTTTTCGATGAAGAATTTTTTTCTGTCTACAATTTTCAATTTCTCTACATATGTTTTATCTTCTCCATAAAAAACATTTTCAAAGTCGAGACCAAGCGATCCGTCTTCCCATGTTGGTTTTAAAATATAACGAACATAAGGTTCTATTTTTTCCAGCTCATTCAGTTCGATCCAGTCGGAAGTAGGAATATTGTTGCTGCGAAGGATTTTTTTTGTAATTAATTTATTAGTGGTAATGAACATTCCTTCCAGCTGAACACCGGAGTATGGCATTTGAAGGTATTCAAGAACAGATGGCCCAACATAACACAGTTCACCTTTATTATTAATTGATTCAACCAGATTGAAAACAAAATATGGATCCTGTTCTTTTAGTTGTTTGATGGCTTCATCAATTTCAAATGAGAATTGAACTTCGCTCGTAACATAGCAAAGTTCCTTCAATGTATCAGCCACAAGATTCACTTGTGTCAATACATCGAGTTCGTCAGCCTGAGGGTTTTCGGAAAGTTTATTATATAGGATTACAACTTTTTTGTTCGTCATTTCTTTTTTATTCGTTTTGTAGCGGACTTCATTATTTTTTCAATAAGCTCATTATAGCTGATGCCAGCCATCCTTGATAAGATTGGCAGATCGGAATGTATAGGATTTAATCCTGCAAGCGGATTTACTTCAATAAAATTAGGAATTCCATTTTTATCCATTCGCAGGTCAATTCTTCCGCCATCCCTGCATCCAAGTCCTTTCCAGGCTGCAAGAGCAATTTCAAAACATCTTTTTGTTACTTCTTCTTCTGGCAAAGTATAATCAACAAGTTCCTGATAATTTGCTTTTGAGTTGTAAGAATAAATTTTTGATTGTTCCTGCTCCCTGAAGCAAACTTCCATCAGTCCTACCGCCACCGATTCGTCAGCAGTGCCAACAACTCCAACAGTAAATTCTCGGCCAGGAAGAAAAGTTTCAACAAGTACAGGTTGTTTGAATTGTTTCAACCTGTCAAGGCAAACTTCTTTTAACTGTTTTTTATTTTTAATTTTTGAATTTGGATTGATCCCTTTTCCTGTTCCTTCTGCAACAGGCTTTGCAAACAGAGGAAAAGGAAGATCAATTTTTGCTATATCGGATTCATTTTCCACAACTGCAAAATCAGCTGTGGGGATCCCAAGATCACGGATTACTCGCTTTGTAAGACCCTTATGAAGAGTGAGTGAATTTACCAGTACATCTGAAAAAGTATAAGGAATTTTATAAATATCAAGAATCGCTGGAACCTGAGCTTCTCTGCCTATTCCATGCAAGCCTTCACATATGTTAAAAACAATGTCCCATCGTTTTCCATTATGCAAAAGGCTGAGCAGTGATCGAACATTCCCGATACGTTCAGTATGGTAACCGTTAACCGAAAGTGCATCTTCAATACCAGCAATGGTTTCTTCACTGTCAAATTCGGCTGCCTCTTCTTCAGTAAATCCTTCAGAGATATAGTCGGATTTCAGGTCGTATGCGATTCCTACTCTCATGCGGATAAAATTAAAAATGGGTAACTGAATATTAGCAAAAGTCAGGGTACTTATAAACTTTTCCGGTGTAGTTTTTTAATTGCACATAACCGCCTTCTTTGCCAATATAATACTCGGGAAGCAATGGGATTTTTCCACCACCTCCGGGTGCATCAACAACATAAGTTGGTACAGCATATCCGGATGTAAAACCGCGAAGTCCGTGAATTATTTCCATTCCTCTTTCTATTGTTGTTCTGAAATGGGATGAACCGGAAATAGGATCACACTGGTATAGATAGTATGGCCTTACCCTGATCTTTAATAATTCGTGATAAAGTTTTTTCATGGTTGCAACTTCATCATTAATTCCTTTTAAAAGTACGGTCTGGCTGCCTAGCGGAATGCCCGCATCTGCAAGCCTTTCGCAAGCTTCCTTTACCTCGGGAGTGACTTCTGCCGGATGTGTAAAATGAACACTCATCCATACGGGATGATATTTTTTTATTGTATTTACCAGATTTGCAGTGACACGCTGTGGTAATACAACTGGAACTTTTGTGCCTATACGGATAAATTCAACGTGTGGAATTTTTCTTAACCGTGACAGAATATAATCCAGCTGATTGTCACCTAAGGTCAGTGGATCACCACCTGAAAGCAACACATCCCTGATTTGTTTTCTTGATGCTATATAATCGAATGCTTTTTCTAATTCAGCTTTTCCGAATTTATATTGTTTCTCTTTGGCCACCATTCTAGAGCGGGTGCAATACCTGCAGTAAGTGGAGCAAAAACCCGTTACAAGAAAAAGAACTCTGTCAGGATATCTGTGAATAAGATTAGGTAAGGGACTGTCGCTTTCTTCGCAAAGCGGATCGGCATCCTCACCTTCAGCTTTTATATATTCGTCTTCGAGCGGAACGATACATTTTCTGATTGGATTATTACGAGGCTTGTCTTCAAGCAGACTTGCATAATATGGTGTAATCCGCAAGGGAAGCTGATCTTCATTAAAGAAGTAAAAGTTTTTTTCCTTGATGTTGAGCGGGACAAATTGCTGAAGTTGTTTCTTTGTAGTGATGCTGTTTCGGATCTGCCATTTCCAGTCAAGCCATTCTTCATCACTGATGGAGGGGTAATGTTTCTTTATGAATTTTCTGGTGCTTTCGCTGATGGTGCTGAATTCATTTTCTTTTTCTTCTAAGAGTGTTCGTTTTAGATTTGTAAGAAAGGCTGATCGATAATCTGTCAAGCCTTTTAGACTTGGAGGTTCTTCGTCAAGTGTGAATTCAATTTTCTTGTTTTCCTGGTCCCGGTGAATCGGATTTTTCATCGCTTCAGTTTTTTGTTTTTTAGTTTCTGGTTAATACTGCGGTTTCCCGTGTTTTTTTTAATGAACCTGATTTTGCTATATAAGGTATGCAATACTAATTTTTTTTTATTTTCAAAAATTATTTTTTTGAAAAACTTTTCAAGAACTTATTAACTATAAAATGTTATTTTCTGCAAACGAAAATTAAAATTTCAAATACGGGATTATAAAATTTCAATCACAAAATTTATTTCTAAATTTACACTCGTAATTCATTTACAATTGTTCAGATTTAAGAAAACAAATACGGCCACCGATCTTGAACTGATTGCCTCCTACAGACAGTCAGGGGACAATGTATTTGTAGGTGAACTTTACAAAAGATATTCTCACCTTGTTTTTGGCGTTTGCATGAAATACCTGAAGGACGAGGACGACAGCAAGGATGCGGTGATGCTGATATTCGAGAAACTTCTTGAAGACCTGAAAAAATACCAGGTCGACAATTTTAAAAGCTGGCTGCACACTACAGCTAAGAATCATTGCCTTATGAAGCTTCGATCGGTAAAATCGGTATTTCTGAAAACAGAAGAACTGAAAAAAGATTACCCGGTTGTTATGGAAACAGATTATGAGCCGCATCTTGATAACGATAATGTAAATGAAGTTTATTTGAGCCATCTTGGCAATGCAGTTGAGCAATTAAATGATGAACAGAGAATATGTATTGAAATGTTTTACCTTAATGGTAAATGTTACCAGGAAGTGGCTGAAACAACAGGCTATTCAATGAAGCAGGTCAAAAGTTTTATACAGAATGGCAAGCGAAATTTGAAAATAATTATTCAAAGCAATTATGAACAGCAAGCTAAATAATATCTTTTCCGAAACGGACTGTCTCAGCCCTGAGATACTTTCTGCCTATGCAGAGAATAGGCTCAGTAATGAAGACAGGTACCTTGTAGAAAAGCACCTCACCGATTGCGAGCTGTGTTCCGATGCTTTAGAAGGTATTTCGCAGATAAAGGATAAATCAGGATTAAAAAATATTTTTGCAGAACTTCAACAGGAAATTAATAAACGCATAGAGAAAAAAGAGCGCAAAGTTCTGCATGTAAACTTTAGGATGCGCCTTGCTGCGGCTGCAATACTAATTACAATAGTAGGTGTTACTTTTGTTTTCAGGTATTACCTTGGCGAACAAAAGAAAAACATGATGGCCGAGAGAACTATTAAGGAATCAGAACTTACAAAACAGGAAAAACAATCAACACCAAATGAAATTAATGATGTAACAGGAGAGGATACAAGAACAGAAAATTCTGATGCTACTTTAAAAGAGAAGGCCGAAGGTGCCAAGGTTGTGGCTGATGGTGAAAATGCTGACAAAGATTTTAGCAATAATAATATTCCTTTCATGATTCCAAAAGCTAATGTATCTCCTGATCGGCAAGAGGACCTGAAAAAAGAATCATACACTGGTTTCTCCTGGGAGTCTACAACAAAGGCAGAAAAGGCGAACGAGGAAAATGAAAAGCAACTTGAACAGGTAGATGAGAATGTTTCAAACGGACTTGCTTCCGATTATAAGAATGCAGAAGTCAATCAGGCGATGGCCGATAGTATTAGTGTTTCAGGAGGTATTTCGGAAACAAAGGTCACTTCGCAGAGTAGCGCTTACAGAAGTGAAGTCACAACTGTTGAGGACAAGTCGAAGGTGAAAGGCAGCAAAAAAGGAATTGTGAAAAGTGATAACAATAATAATAATAATAATAATCAAACTGCTACTTCAACATCCAATTCAATAATGTCACCTACCACCACAACTATTACAGTTGGTGCTACTGGCAATTCTGCTGTGGCAGATCAGAGGTATTCGATGGCTGTTCAAAAATATCAGAACGCTGATTATGCCGGGAGCAAAGATCTTCTTGAATCATATATCACAGATAATCCCAACGATTACAATGCACTATATTACTGCGGTGTTTCAAATTACTTTCTGAATAAATATGCTGATGCGATCCCTTATTTTGAAAAAGTTGTAAAGAATAAAAGTGGAAGTTATTACGAAACTGCCCGCTGGTATCTTGCACTTTCTCATATCAGCCTTAATGAAAATAAAAAAGCCGAAAAAATACTGAATGAAATGGTGAAGGACAGTAGTAGCTTTAAAGTGCAGGCAGGTGAGAAACTGAAAGAGATAAACAAATAGCGTTATCGTTTAGCTATTTTGATTGATTCACATTCTTGATAAATTCTTTAAAAACTGCAACTCCTTTTTCTAAATTCTCAACAGATAATCTTTCGTTTCTATTATGAACACTTTCCATTGCTTCAACTGAAAGTATTATCGGCAGAATGCCATAAGTGCTTATGTTTTTATTCCGGAAATAATTATTATCAGTTGTTGCAGGGAATAATATCGGCATCACTTCGCTATTTGTATATTTTGTTTTAATCGCAGAACTAAGTGCTGTAAAAAAAATATTTTCTTCAGAGGCTGATGCATCCGGACTTGATGAAAGAACTGTTATTTTTATTTTGGGCCCAACGGTGTTTTTCATTTTTCTTATGAATTTAGCAGAATCGGTTCCGGGTAGCAGCCTGCAATCAAGAACTGCACTTGCTTTTTCCGCAATCTGATTGGATGGTCCTTTTGGATTTGAAATATTTGTTATAGTGAATGTATTATATACCAAAAGATGCAAGGGTTCTCCCTCTGCAAATTTCTTTTTGACTAAAGGCCAGAAAATATCCCAGTTGATATGCTTTATTACAAAGCCTTTAAGTCCGCCTTCCATTTTACCCAACTGATGGAACATGGATATTTGGAGTTTATCGAATTTCACATATTTTTTTTCATCCATCAGTTTAATTAGCATGCGAAGAAGTTTTTTATTTGCATAAAGATCGGATGGAACTGCTCCATGACCAAAAGATTCAGAATTCACTTCAAGTTTCAGCCAGAGTGATTTTTTTTCAGCAACTGATATTCCAAAGATAACTTTTGAAGAATCCTTTGCCACTGCATATCTTATGCCTGATCCACCTTCTCCCAGTACAAGGACTGGATTTAATTCCCGGATATAGTTTTCAGTAACCAATTCAGCACCGTTTTCCGAATTTGTTTCTTCGCCAGATACACATAGCATCGTTACATTATAGGGAAAATTATTTAATTTGGCACTTTCAGTATATTGTAATATTGCCAGCAATTGCATTACTGCAAGCCCTTTGCAGTCGATGGCTCCACGACCCCATACTTCATTATTTATAATTTCACCTGAAAATGGCGGGTGCTTCCATTCTACCGAATCTTCGGCCGGAACAACATCCAGATGGTTGAGCAAAATAATATTTGGTTTGCCTAAACTCAAGGGGTAGAGCGAAGCTGCAAAATTGTAAGAAGAATCAATATCTGAAAATATTTTTACGAATAGACCTTTGTTACTGCAGTAATTGGAAAGAAATTTTCCTGCATCGCTTTCATGCCCCTGTACTGAACGGATCTTAATATACTCAGAAAGCAATGTGGCTGGTTCAATAGAAGATGCTGTCTGTGCGTTGATCTGTAAAGACAAGAAAATAAAGCAAACAAAAAATATTTGTTTGATGGGAGATATCAGCCGCTGATAAAACGAAATTAGCATGCTTTGTAAACGAATGATTGACAATATTATTTTTGAACTTCTTTGTAACGTGGACAAGTAATGAGATGGTCGTTTACAAGGCCGGCGGCTTGCATGAAGGCATAACAGATTGTACTGCCTGCAAATTTAAATCCTCTTTTCTTTAAGTCCTTACTCATTAAATCTGATTCTTTTGAAGAAGCCTGAATATCAGATAAGGTCTTGCATTTATTTACAATCTGTTTATTGTTTACAAACTGCCAAATGTATTTGTCAAAACTGCCAAATTCTTTCTGCACCTTCATAAATTCTTTTGCATTTTGAATTGTTGCCAGGATTTTCAACCTGTTGCGGATAATGCCTTCGTCCTCAATAAGTCTTTGTACATCCTGATCAGTGAATGCAGCAATTATTTTGATGTTGAATTTTGCAAATGCTTTTCTAAAGTTCTCACGCTTTCTTAGAACTGTCTGCCAGCTTAGTCCTGCCTGAAAAGCATCAAGAACCATGAATTCAAAAAGTATATTGTCATCATGAAGCGGCACTCCCCATTCTTGATCATGATAACGAATCATAAGGGCATCTTCTTTTGGCCAGGGGCATCTTTTTTTCATATTCTCAAATTAAAGTTGTTGAGCTATTGATAGAAATATTCTTTGCCATCTTACTTTGGCTGCTTTGCCTAAACGTACTATTATAATATTCTTTGAAGGATACACATAAATAAATTGTCCGAGAAAACCATCAGCAAAAAAATCATGCAAAGGAGTTGATAAATATTTTGCTTTTTTCCCGTCCTTGGATGTTGCATATTCTATGTGTAATGAATCGGTTGGACTTGTTTTTGTTGTGTCGGTAAGCCTTATCCATTCTGTGTTATGCCACCACTGGTAAGAATAAAATAAATCCTTTGTGCTTTGATCAACTGTGGTAGATTTTTTAACCCAGGCCGCCGGAACAACCTGTTGCCCGTTCCATTTCCCATTGTTTAAATATAATCGTCCGAATTTTGCATAATCACGGGCGCATGCGTTAAGGCAACAAAAAGCTTTAGCTTCTTTTCGCTCTTTGCTGTCGGTGCTCCATGTAGCATCATATTCCATGCCTAAAGGTTTCCATATTTTTTCCTGGAGATATTCTGGAATTTTTTTTCCTGTAGCCCGTTCAACAATGAATGCAAGCAACTGTGTGTTTTCGCTTACATATTCAAATTCCTTATCCGGTTCGGATTTTATTTTAAGCGTTTTTAACTGGCCGATCAGGTTTCGTCCGTAATAGCTTTTAGCAACATTTCCGAAAGGGTTAAAATAACTTTCTTTAAAAAGAATTCCTGATCGCATGTTTAGTAAATTCTCAATGGTGATTTTTGAAAACCGTTCATCATTTAACTTTAATTCAGGAAGAAAATCGGTAATAGGTTGGTTGACACTTTTAATAGAACCTTCGCCAATGGCGATTCCAACAAGTGCCGAGACAAAAGATTTTGCAGCAGAAAAAGAAGGCACATAGGATCCCTGATTTCTTCCCTGAAAATATTTTTCATAAAGCATTGTATCATTACGGATAATCAGAAAAGCCACACTTTTATTTGATTCAACAAAATCGTCGAGTTTATATTTTATACCATTATATGAAATGCTGTCAATCGATTTGATTGTGGAATTTTTAATAAATGTAAAAGGTACATCAGGTTTTTTGACATCAAGGAATTTAAATTTTTTGTAATCATTTATATCAGCAAAATTCCAGTAAAAAAAGCGTCCGATATAGCAGGAACTCAGCATGAGTGATAATAGTAAAAAAATGAGTAACAGACTTTTTGTTTTCATTTTACAGGTAGATTATGGATTAAGTCGTTTGGTCATAAGGCTTTCAACTTTTTCCAGCAACAGATCCGGTGTGAATGTTCTCCAGTCGAGATCATTTAATTCGCTGCCAAATGCTATATAATAATCAATATTCCTTGATTCAAATTCTTTAATGACATGCGTCCTGAAATTTATAGCTGCAATCCATCCTTCTTCAATATCTTCAAACCATTCTTGGTAATAGCAATCATCTGACGCGTGAAAGTTCAGTACATTTTCACCGATCAGAATAAATTTCCGTATTCCTTCTGATTCCAGACTTTCGATAATATTACGTTTTAGATACATGATGTCATTATGGATACAGTCGTTCCATTCACCTATGAATTCTATTACACAAAAAGACTGTTCATAATCAGCATAAATAATTTTTATGTAAAGAGTAGGGGATCCGATATAATCCCATTGGGGATGAATAAGGTAATTGTAAACTGCATGTGTAAATTCGAATTCGCTATATTCCCTGTTAAAAAAAGGGGAACGCTCATCTTCAGAAGCTATATAGTAATTCCTCCACAACCAGAAGGGCTCGATGTCGTGCATGGCATTATTAATAAAGGATCTGGTATGTAGTAGTATCGAAGGGGATACAAAAAATAGTGTCGCTGTAGGCCACATCATAACCTGCTTTATATACCGACCAGTTGATCATTACATTCTGACTGCCATAGGTTTTGCATTTTGTTGTAACATCGTAATTTTTACCATAACCTTTTGTAAGAATATTTGAACAGCATTCATAACAGGTCAGATATCCTGAAGTGTATGAATATCTGATTGCATCAGAGGTATCGTAAGGTGTGGAATTTTTTACATGCAACTTGATATATGCAACAGGGTAAAGATTATATGCCGCAGTGTATGGAGTGCCGGGAACTACATCAGCATCATTAATGTCGATTGTATTGTCAAAATAATTATCCTTTGAAATAAAAACTCTATATCCCGCTGATTTCTGTTTATCGAATTCGAAATTGAAGGCACCATTGGCATCGGTAGTTGTAGAAGCAATATCTGTATAGTTAGAATTGTAAAATCCAGAGCTGATCATGCTTGCAGAGATAGTAATGTGTGCATTTGCTAAAAATGTTTTAAGATTCGGATCGTAAACGGTTCCGTTGATATTGATTTTTTCTTTTTCCTTTTTACAAGAAATACCAAAACCTGTAACCACTAAAATTCCGACGATAATGAGAACTAAAATTTGTGGTTTTTTCATAAAAAATATTTTTATCAAATTTACGAAAATTATTCAACACTATCAATAGCTTTCCTTACACTTCCTTTTTCCAGAAGCAGCGCCTTTGCTTCATCATAGGTTGCCGATGTCATATCCATAATAATCCTGGTACCTCTTTCAATAAGTTTGTTATTTACAAGCTGCATGTCGATCATTTTATTATCCTTTATTTTCCCAAGCTTAATCATTACACTCGTTGAAATCATATTAAGAATAAGCTTAGTTGCGGTACCTGCTTTCATACGAGTGCTTCCTGTGATGAACTCCGCGCCTGTGATAACCTCAATTGCAATCAGGGCTTCCTGAGCAAGCGATGTGTTGAGGTTGCTGGTTATTGCACCCGTAGCAATGCCGTATTCGCTGCATTTCTGCAAAGCTCCAACAACATAAGGTGTATCGCCTGAAGCTGAGATTCCAATAACAATATCATTTTCGTTAAGATCATGTTTAAGGAGTTCTTCCCAACCGGTGTCAAACTTGTCTTCCGCATGTTCGATGGCTTTCCTGATTGCTTTGTCTCCTCCGGCTATAAGGCCTACAACAGAATCTTCATCCACTCCAAAAGTAGGCGGACATTCAGCAGCATCCATAATGCCGAGCCTTCCGCTGGTGCCTGATCCTATATAAAATAACCTGCCATCCGCTTTCATTTTTTCAATAATAAGTTCTACCAACTTAGTAATTTCAGGAATTACCTTTTCAACTGCATCTGCAACCGTTTTATCTTCTTTGTTGATATTGGCAAGGATCTCGGCAATATCCATTTCCTCTATATGACGGTAATTCGATTCTTTTTCAGTGGTGGTCATTTATGTCTCATTTATATATTATTCAAAAGTAAAAAATTTTATTTTAAATTACTCGTTAGTGGCTGTCCAAATGGAAAGTTATTTAATGATTTCTTTGCATTTTGACTATTTAGTAGCTAATTTTAACAAATATATAAGTGAAATTAGAGGAACCGTGAAAAACATTATCCGAATTTTTCTTTTATTTAATTCCGTTTTTTCTTTTGGACAGGGGCCGTATTGGTTGCAGAAAGCCGGCAGCAATGGGCAGGATGAAGGATATGATATTTCCATAGATGCTTTTGGCAATACTTATACAACAGGATATTTTACGGGTACTATTCAGTTCGGAAACCAGAGCATTTTTCTTACATCGTCAGGTACTACCGATATATTTCTTTGTAAAATTAATTCACAGGGAGTGTATCAGTGGGCGGTGAAAGCCGGTGGTACCGGCACCGACAGAGGACTGTCAATTAAAACAGATGCCAATGGCAATTCCTATATAACCGGTTATTACCAGGGAACTGCCACTTTTGGTTCGACCAATATTACTTCTGTAAATTCATCACAGGATATTTTTCTTGTCAAGTATAATAGTTCCGGTGTATTGCAATGGGTGAAAAGCGCAGGAGGAAGTAGCGGTGATATCGGTAATGCTGTAAATATTGATAATTCAGGTTCCGTATATATTACCGGGCAGTTTGCTGGCACCGCATTTTTTGGAGGTAATTCCTTGACAAGTATGACAGATCCCACCACTGGTGCTCCTTCTCAGGATGTCTTTATTGCTAAGTATAATACAACAAACGGGAATGAAATATGGGTACGAAAAGGTTCAGCCAAATATGCTGACAGGGGGATGGATATTGCTTGCGATCCTAATGGTAATGTATATGTTGTGGGGCAATTTTCTGATACAATTACCTTTGATTATACTCATAACAATAGCATGTTTAATGCATGTTTCCTTATCAAATACAATTCCGCCGGAAGCGAACAGTGGTTTAGGTCTATGGGCGGTTCCACTTATACCGTTGCCTATGGATTGGCTACCGATAATAATTCAGATGTATATGTAACAGGCGATTTTTTTTACAATATGATTTTTTTCGGAACACCAAATACTTCACTTAGCAATACTTATCCGAATTGCATTTTTGTTGCGAAATATAATTCTTCAGGAAGCCTGCTATGGGCAAAATCAGATGGTTCCATGGAATCGATTACAGCAAGGAACATTGCAGTTGATGATTTATCTGATGCATACATTACCGGAAGTTTTAAGTGCCGATTAAATGAATATGCAGATGCATATGGACAAGGGACTTTTAACAGTGTTGGTTATTGGGATATGTTTGCAGCCAAATACAGTTCGTCTGGAAACTGGCAGTGGGCAAGGCAGAGCGGAGGCAAACAGAATGATATGAGTTATGGTATTACTGTTGATAATTCGCACAATATATATATTGCTGGAAGTTTTGAAAACAAGATTTTATTTCCAGTATCAAATAATTTTATTGATCTTACCGGAGTTACAGTACCACTAATTAATGGTTCTCAAACTGTTTTTTGCAGCGATCCAGATTATTCAGAATACGCCTATCTAAATTCATATGGTGTGAACGATATTTGCATTGCTAAAGGATTTGATATCAGCAGGCAACCGTATGATTATTATCTAAGAGATAATGCTGGGAATTGTGACCGTCCATATATTGGTGTCTGTATCAATGTTTCTGGTATCCCTGAACAATGCCCTGATTCTGCAGAATTATGCAAAGGGCAAATGCTTGTTGCAAATTCAAATACCGGCCTGGCTGGCCCTAATTTAACCTATTTATGGTCAAACGGGTCAACCTCTAATACCATTCCAGTTACAACATCAGGTTATTATTGGGTTACACAAACCAGTGCTGACGGTTGTTTTGTTAGCACCGACTCCATTTATATTACTGTTTTTCCTCTTCCGCAAAGGCCTTTAATATCTGATAATTTTATAATAAATACGAATGCTTTGAATACTCAGGTCATCCCATTATGCTATCCTGATTCAGTAACAATCTGGGCTTCGAACACAGGTACAAATATATTTTACTGGACTGGCCCTGGATTGCCGCAAAGCGGGCTTTATCAGAATTCGTTTGAAACAAATATCGCAGGAAATTATATAATTCATGTAGTTGACAGCTTTGGTTGCAGAGATAGCAATAGTGTAATGGTTGATGTGGATACCATGCTAACAATGCCTGATATAAATTCATTTATTTCTGTGCAGGATTCTCTCGTAATTTGTAGTGGCAATGCGGTAGTTGTCACAATTAACGACGTGCCTTCCGATCTTTCATTTGATCTTTCATTGCTGAGTTGTTCAACAATATGGTCGATAACACCTAATATTCCTGGAAATCTTGGCCCTCATACAGCATTTTATTTCCCTACACAGTCCGGAACATACAGTATTCATGCGGAGCATATAATTATTCTTGCTAATAACTGCATGTATGACAGTATACATAATTTTCTGGATACTTCATTTTATGTATTTGTTAATCCCCGACCTATAGTTCATGACACAATTCATGGAATTAATACAATTTGTCCAGGCGATACATTAAGTCTTTATGTTACCGGAAATGCAACTAATATAAATTGGTACGGACCCGGAATAATTACAAATCCATCATTGGCCTCAATATCTGTTAATACATCTGGATTTTATTATGTGAACCTGTCTTTAATTGATGCGAATGGCTGCTGGGGATTTCAGACTCTATACTGGACTGTCACATTAGCGCCATTACCTTTGATTACAATGAATCCGGCCGATGGCGTTATTTGTCCAAACGACAGTATTGAATTGCATTGTTCAGGAAGTGGTGTCTTTTCATGGTACGGGCCTACTGGCCTTTTAACAGGAAATTCAAATTCAATTTATGTAACAGTTCCCGGATATTATTATTGTGTTCTGGTTGATAATATAGGATGCCAGCAGGTATCAAATACGCTTGAGGTCAAGCAGTACAACACTCCATATCTACTTGCTTCTCCAATTGCAGTGATTTGTCCAAATGATTCATTAATTATTGTTGCGGTCACAAATGCCGGAAGCATAATTGAATGGCAGCCTCCATTAAGCGGTAATTCTCAAAGTCAAACAGTATTCGGACCTGGTACGTATTATTGTGATATAACATCATGTGGTATTATTACCCATGCAAGTGTTATAGTAACCCAATCAAATGTTGCGGCTATTATTACTCCTGATGGACCTCTGAATTTTTGTCCGGGCGATTCTGTTACATTATTCGGAAACAATGGAATGATGCTTTATCAGTGGACTGGTGGCTCTGCAGACACAAGTATTACTGTATTTCAGTCTGGAACATATTCACTTACAACAACTGATTTTAATGGATGTACCGCCGTTTCATCTCCTGTTACAATATCTGTTATTTCTGTTTCATCTCCTTTAATAAATGATACAACTATTTGTTACGGAACTTCTATATCATTATTTGCTAATGCTGAAGGTCAGATTTTCTGGTACGATTCGAATGTAGGAGGTAATTTAATTTCTACAGGTCCTGAATTTATAACTCCAACTATTTTTGATACGATAACTTATTATCTAATGACTGTGGATTCTGGATGTTCAAGCAGCTTTGTTCCTGTAAATGTGTTTGTAAATTCGGCTTCTTATCCTCCACTGTTATCGAGTAATAGTCCTGTTTGTGAGGGAGCAACACTTGACTTATTCTGTGATTCTATAAATGGTGAAACCTTTAGCTGGAGCGGGCCTGATGGATTCTCATCTTCGGTTTCAAATCCCGAAATTGAAAATGCGACGCTAGTAAATGGGGGAAATTATTCGCTTGTAATTCATTCGGATAGTTGCACAAGTCCTTCGTCTAGTATTGCGGTACAAGTTATACAGAACCCAGTTATTGCTTTACCCGATTCATTATATCTTTATTGTATTGATGATGGTATTATGCTTGATGCCTCATTTTCCGGAGCTACATATCAGTGGCAGGATTATTCCACCAATGCAAATTATTATGTTCAGGCAGGAGGATTATACTGGATAATCGTAAGCCTTGGAAATTGTAAAACTGCCGACAGCACACAAGTGTATGCTGAGGATTGCACTCCCATAATTGAAATGCCAAATGTGTTTACACCGAATGCAGATGGCTCAAATGATTTGTTCCTTCCTATAAAAATGGAATTTATTGTTGAAAATAAAATTATGATTTTTAACAGATGGGGAAGATTGCTTTACGAATCGAATGACGTATTATCAGGATGGAATGGAACATATAATGGAAATGATTGTTCCGATGGTGTTTATTTCTGGATATTGAATTATACCGGTATTAAAGGAGAAACTGGCAGCTTGAACGGAACCGTTACTTTATTTAGATAATAAAAAAGGTCATGAATTCATGACCTTTTTATTGAAATTATTAATGCTTATTTTATTTTTTTTAAAGTATCTGATTTTGGCATTTTTAATGTGTCCGGAGTAACTAATATATTGGATGAAGTAACTTCTTTTAAACCATTTTCTGTCATTACCCATTGCTTGCCAGAAAGGTCTCTGGAGAATTCAAAATTGTCTGAATCATATCTCAATAATGACGATGTTTCCGGGCTAAGGTATATTGATTTCCATAAGGGAACTTTTATAATCACTTTTATATTTTGTGCGCGCCATTTTTCATCTTGAGGAAGAATGTAGTAAGGATCTAAAATCAGTGCAGTGTCGTTCTGATTGAATTTGTACTCAATTTTCCGGATGCGGTTATCAGCATCTTCCTTGTCAGTTCCTTTTGAGGTATAATAAGTCACCATTTGATAATTTTCATTTTCGCTGCTTTCAATTTTCAATTCGGGTAATCCAAATCGAATGCTTTTTTCATTGGTTGCAACAAGGTTCCATTGTCCGATGACAAATTTTGATTCATATTCAGCAAGCGAATCAATCATGAGATCTTTTTTGATATATACTTTTAGCAGGTTGTTTTTAGGCTGGACAAGAACAGCTTTTCTTGTGATGACTGATTTGTGTGAGAAACTACTTAATATTCCTAATCCAACAATTATGCAAAGAATCAAACCCGCAAACCAAAGTGTGAAAGAAGAAATTCCTATGAAACGTTTTTTTGACTTATATCCAAAAATCATTTTGATTCCATTGTAAACAAGCATCAGCAATGGTATCCCTATGAATAAAGCAAGTCCTATTAATGCCAGTGTAATCATTTCAGAAGAACCTAAAAATAGTTTCAGGAATACAGGAAATGAAAAATTCGAAATTCCCATTGATGAAATCCAGATTACATCATTGGCTCTGAAGAAAGAAGTAATGAATCCTATCATTAAAAATATTCCAACCATAATAAAAATGATACCGACGAAAACTGCCACAGCCCTGATAAAATATTTTCCCAGCGTAAGCGAAAAATCAACAACTTTCTCTGCAGCAGTCTGTGGATGCTGATTACGAAAATTTCTTGAGTACGCTGATTTAGCGTCATTTTTTAAATTTTTCAGTCTTTTCTTTAGTCCGTCTATCTCCTCATGAATCGATTTTTCAATGTTAGAGATATTTACTGGCTCCCCCCGCATTTCAAGTTTTTCAGCGGTTGTAAATGCTTCCGGAATTATTATCCAGAGGATAATATATAATAAAGGTCCACTGCCGAAAAGGAAAAGTGCCACCACAAAAGCTACGCGGATCCAAACAGGATCAATATTAAAATAGGCACCAATACCTCCGCATACACCACCCAGAACTTTACTGTCGGGATCACGGTATAATCTGCGTCTTGCTTTTTTCTCATCTGACTTTGTTTCAGTTGAAGTTGAACCATTTGCTGCACCTATCTGTTCCGGTTTACCCATTATCTTGATCACTTCTTCAATATCTTCAATATTGATTACCTGCTTACTTTCGGTAATCATACCTTGTAAAATTTCTGCTATGCGTGATTCAATATCTGCAATAATTTCTTCCTTGCCTTCGGAACTTGTAAAATAACTCTTAATGGTTTCCAGGTAGATACTGAGTTTTTCGTATGCATCTTCATCAATGTGAAAGATGATTCCGCTTATATTTATTGTGAATGTCTTTTTCATTTTCGGAGAATTTATAGGTTAAATTTAAATTGTTTTTATGAATTAGGATGAATAATTTTTTCCACTGACTCTACCAAATCTTCCCACGATTTCTTCTGATCTTTTAGTAGTGATTTACCCAGTGGAGTGAGCTTGTAATATTTCCGTGGTGGACCAGACCTCGATTCGGCCCAATTGTATGTAAGGAAGCCATCGTTTTTTAAACGTGTCATTAATGGATATAAAGTGCCTTCTACAACAATGAGCTGTGAATTCTTCATTTTTTCTATAATGTCGGGAACGTAGGAATCTTCCTTTGCAAGAATTGAAAGGATACAAAGTTCAAGAACTCCTTTCCGCATTTGTGACTGTAAATTGTCTGTATTCATATTAATGAATGTTTAATAAGGAATATTGTAATGCAAAGATATAAATATATTTTAGTATTATGCAATACATAGTACTAAAATAATTTAAAATATTTTTTAATATATTGAAAATCAGAAGAAAAAAATAGTGAAGTGTGGTTTTAAATAGGATTTTATTCCTTTATTTAATAAAAACAGGAGTAACCATCGATAAGAAAATAAAAATCTGTACCAAGAATTCTTGGTACAGATTCCATAAAAAAATAAAATAGTAAGTTAGTAATTTAAGGCTTTTCTTTCGAAATACGCCTTTGGATGATTACAAACAGGGCAGTTCTCTAAGGCTTTCTTGCCTTTGTGAACATGACCACACTTGCGACATACCCATTCAGTTTCATTTTCATCTTCGAAAACTTTATTGTCTTCGATATTTTTAAGAAGTTTTAGAAATCGCTTTTCATGTTCTGATTCAATTCTGGAAATCAGTTTGAAAGCAACTGCAACTTTAGTGAATCCTTCCTTTGTCGCAGTTTCTGAAAAACCAGGATATAAAGATGTCCATTCTTCATTTTCTCCATTTGCAGCTGCTCTCAGGTTTTCAGGAGTAGTTGCAATTTTTCCTGCAGGGTAGGTAGCCGTAATTTCTACTGGGTTTCCTTCAAGAAATTCAAAGAATATTTTAGCGTGCCGCTCTTCCTGTATTGCAGTCTCCATAAAGAGTGCAGATATCTGTTCATATCCTTCTTTTTTTGCTGTTGTTGCGAAGAAAGTATAACGGTTTTTAGCCTGAGATTCACCAGCAAAGGCTTTAAGTAAGTTTTTTTCTGTTTGTGTTCCTGCGATGTTCATATTTATATTTTTTAATTTGTACTGCTAAAATACAAAAAACATCATTAGGTTTTAACACTACCAACAAAGTTATATTGTGGCATAGAATGACCTATGCTTTTTACTGGCCCTTTATCCAGTTGACGATTTTGTCGCACTTCGGATTTTCTTTGGGAGGAACCATACCCACTAGTTTTCCGTTTTCGTCGATCATAAATTTCTGAAAATTCCATGTAACAGGTGCATCCATTACCCCGTTTTCTTTTTTTGAAGTCAACCATTTGTATAATGGATTTATTGAGTCTCCCTTCACCGAAATTTTTGACATCATCTGGAATGTTACTCCGTAATTTCTTGTGCAGAATGCTTTGATCGTATCATTACTGCCAGGTTCCTGCCAAAGGAAATTATTTGCTGGAAATCCAATGATTGCAAATTTGTCACCACCATAAGTTTTATAAAGATCTTCAAGATCCTTGTATTGAGGAGTGTTCCCGCATTTTGAAGCAGTGTTTACAATCAGTACTTTTTTACCTTTCAGGGTACTGAAGTCGAATTCCTGTCCATCGATTGTTAAAGCCTTAAAATCATAAAGTGTTTTCGTTTCCTGAGCAGCAGTAATAACAGGCATTACCATGATTACTGCAATAAATATATTGGTTTTCATTTTTTTACATTTAGTATTTATTAAACTAGTACAAAGATAAGCATTAACTTATTGTTTAGAACAATTATAAATAAAAATTTTAACAATTTTTCATAAAATACATTATTCATGGCTAATCATTTATTAGGCGCTGGTTATAGCGAAAATGATTCTCAGATCTTTTGTTTGAAATTACAATTGAAGCAATAAAATTCATAACTTTGAAGTACATATTATTTAGATGGTCAGGTTATTAAATAAAATCGGTAATTTTCTGTCAGGAAACAGAAAGGACATTTTACTTGAAAATAAAATTTTCAATATAATATCATTTCTGGCTGCATTAACTTGTTTTGTTTCAATTTTTACAAATTTATTTGTAGGATTACCTTTCGTTATTAATATTATATTATTGGTTTGCGGTATTTTATTTGGTTTGTTCTTTTATTTATCATCATACAGGCATATCACCAAACCACTGGAAATACCATTACAGATTGTTGCAATTATTTTGCTTACTTCTGTGTGGTTTTTTAGCCAGGGCATTGAAGGATCAGCACCATTTTATTTTTTCCTGGTGACCTTTGCTTTTATATATAGCAATGCACATAAAAAGTATTGGACTATTTTGTTCGTGTATATCTTTCTTGCCATCATACTTGTGTTCATAGATTATTTTTTTCCTGAAGCAACTATACACTATGCCAGCAAATCAGCTCAGATACTCGATCTGTATGTTAATCTAGTCGTTTCTTTGGCAATACTTGGTTTTACTGCAATACTGCTGAAACAGAATTATGATACTGAACGTACAAAAGTTGAGAAACATGCTGAGGAGTTAAAAAATGTAAATGCTACAAAGGACAAATTCTTTTCAATAATATCGCATGATCTTCGAAACCCGTTCAATAATTTACTTGGACTTTCCCGACAGCTCAGAGTGAATATAGATAGATATTCAAGTGAAGAGATTCGCGAAAGAATAACACTTATTGAAGAGTCATCGAAACGGGGTTATCAATTATTAGAAAATTTGCTTGAATGGTCAATGTCTCAAACCGGCGCAATTCAGTTCAAACCAGTTGAACTTAATCTTACTAACGTAATTCAGGAATGCCTGTTGGTTCTTGAGAACCAGATTGCAAATAAAAAAATAAGTTTAATTATTGAAGTTGACCAATGTTTAAGTGTAAAAGCTGATTATAATATGTTGAAAATAATTATCAGGAATTTACTGACCAATGCTTTTAAATATTCTCATCCTGATAGCAAAGTCATTGTGCGATCTGAATTCAATTCGAATAATGAAATTGAAATCTCGGTTGTTGATGATGGTGTTGGGATACCTGAAGAAGATATTTCAAAGTTATTCAAATTGGAAACGAAGTATACCACCCCGGGAACTTCAGATGAATTAGGTACTGGTCTTGGCTTATTGCTCTGTAAGGAATTTGTTGAAAAGCATAATGGAAAGATTTGGGTCGAAAGTAATTTTAATTCAGGTAGCATCTTTAAATTTACGCTGCCAAGATAAATTATAAGAATTTTTTAGGGATGGTTATAAAAAAGCCTCCGGAAGTCCAAGTCCGGAGGCCAAGGGAGCCATGAAAAAACTATACACTAAGGAATTAACTTATAGTAATTCGTTAAATCCTACTGCAAATATAGGAAATATTTACTATTTAGAACAAATATAAATAATTAAAATTTGTTAATTTATTGAATCTGGGTGGGGGAATTCTGCCGTGAAAGTTTGTACGCCCTGCCTTCTTTCCAAAGCCAGTTAAGCAATGCATGAAGCACAACGGCATTCCATGTCCGCATTAGTGGTAGTCTCTTGCAGATTCGTTTTTTTTCAGATGAACGTATAATAAGCATTCCTTTATCCGCTACCATCAACACTTTATCCCATGTAAAAAAATATGGCTTCTTGATAAACAGTCCGAACTTAAATCCAATACCATGAGGTGTCAATTCGCAATTTGCCAGTTGAACTGAATTGCCTTTGAGAAGTGCATTATAATATTTATCAACTAATTTTCCTGTTACTGCAAACCAAAGTGAATCCAAAATCAGGTTATATGTGTCCTCAATTTTTCTTTTATTAATTCCAAATTCGCTGGAAAACGTTATGCGTATTGCCTGGCCAACTCTGTCCTTTAAGCGAATTTCGAAAATTCTGTTTGTTTTAATTCCATTTACATACATCTGCAATATTCCATATCGCATTGCTTCAACTTCTGAAAATAAAATTTTCTTACCGCCATACTCAATATAGCTATTTGTAATAGACAAATGTCTTTTGAAACGATCAAGGGAACTCCTTTTAAGGTCGAGTTCCAGCGCATAATTTTCAGCAGTTACAACTATGTTTTCCATAAAAATTATTGAAGGATTTCTTCTGCAATCATGTATCCATGAGCAGTTGCATAGATTATAGAACGTGTATGCCCTGAGCAGTCGCCGATAAATTTCAAATCCGGATAGAGTGCATTGTTCAACATATTGGAATAAAACTTTATTTCCGGTGCGTACACTAAATTGTCAGGGTTTGAAATTCCGGGAACAACTTCATTAAGATGCTCAATAAAATCAATAAGACTTTCAATTACCCTGCGCGGGAAAGCAAGATTTATATCACCAAGGATATATTTGTCTTTTTCCAATGTGGGATGTACACGATAAACGTTCTTTGTTCTTTTGGAATCTTTAAAATGCTGATATGTCTGAAGTATTGCTTTTCCTTGTCCAGCAAGAATATTCGACATTTTTGCAATATATGAAACATAACCGGTTGGATCATTAAAAGGCTCGGTAAGTTGAATAGTGGCAAGTATTGCAAAATTTGTATTCTTACTTTTTTCTTTCAGTTTAGCATGTCCGTTAACAGTAGTGAAATCACCATAATTTTCAAGTACAACAAAGCCAGAAGGGTTATTGCAGAAAGTCCTTACAATATAGCCTGTGCGAGATTTATACCTTACCTTAAATTCATACATCTCTTTATTAAGATCGGCAACGATATGATCGGGAAGTTCGAAGCGAATACCGAGATCCACTTTCGTGTTATCAAGAATTAGTTTCGGAGATTTTTTAATGATGGTCTTAATTAACGGATGACCGCTTCTGCCAACAGCGACAACTGCTTTGTCAAAAAGTTCGTCATTATTTATTTTAATTTGATCGCCAATTCTTTCAACAGAAGTCACGTTATAATCAAAATGAAAATGTACATTTTTATGCAATTTGAAATTTTCATAAATGTTATATAAGACTTCCTTCAGCTGATCGGTCCCGATATGGTAGAATTCTGCATTGATAGGCTGAAAACCTTTCTCGTAAAATTTTTTATAATAAGCAGTATCTCCAAATGAGGTTCCTCGTTCAACATTTTTATTGTCGATATGATTGATATAAAAATCAACAAGTTTTTTCTGAAGCATGATGTCTATATCAATATCGCCGCCCATCTCTTTTGAAACAAATAGTTTTCCATCAGCACGGATTCCAGATATACTTGAAGAATAAATGTCGCAGCTTTTTTCAAACACATGTATTTCGTGTCCTGAATCTTTTATACGTTCAATAAAACCTATGGCTGCAGCGCCAAAGCCAACAATTGCTATTTTCATAAGAATATATTTTCTTTTGTAAAATTATGAAAAGTTTTTAAACAGGTCACACTTCGATAAACTCAGTGTTACAAATTGCGAAAAATTAAGAATGATGATCTATTGTTTTGAGCATTTAATATTTTTCGAATATACCCAATCCGAATAAAGCAAAATCATATTTCACAGGATCTTCTGAATCAAATTGTTTCAAATTATTCGTGAGTTCTTCAACAGCTTTCCAGTCGTTTTGTTTTCGCTTAAGCAGATCAAGTTTTCTTGAAATATTTCCGGAATGCACATCAAGCGGGCAATACAAATCGGCGGCAGAAAAATTATTCCAAATGCCAAAATCAACACCCATGTTGTCATTGCGAATCATCCAACGAAGGAACAGGTTGATTCTTTTGCAGGATGAATTTTTTTCCGGACTTGAAATATGTTTAGTTGTTCGCTGTAAATGCTCACATTCAAAAAATATTTCCCGGAAGTGATTAATAGATTCTTTTATGGAATTGTTCTTTTTGTAACCTTCATAAAATACATTCTGCAATCCCTGATGATTTTGATAAATGTTTTTTAATGAGGAAATGAAATATAAAAGATCGTCGCATTGAAATGTTCGATGAACAAAGGATTGCAGCGATTTTAAATCTTTTGATTGTGCATTCAGAATAAAATTATGAGGAGTTTCATGCATTAGAGACATCAATCGGCCTGCATTGGAAATAATAGTCGGCCTGTAGCCCCAGGCAATTGTTGCAGTGAGGAAGGCGGAAATTTCAATGTCTTCTTTTTTTGTAAAACGATGAGGAATGGAAACAGGATCCGAATCAATAAATTCCGGCCGGTTGTATAGATCACTTTTAAAATTAAGAAAATTTTTGAGTTCAGTTTTATGCATATTTCAAAACAAAAAAAAAGACCTTCCTCAGGGAAGGTCTGAGATAAAGATAGAATGGATTAGCTAGCAGTTTGAATCTGTTTTATAATTTCTTGTCCAATTTCAACAGCCTTAAGATTTTCAGGAATCATATTGTGATGACGCTCTGGCAAAGATTTCTCAAGTCCTTTTTTTATAAATTCTGAAGAAACAACAGGTTTCACTTTTAAATATCCACCCAGCACCATCATGTTAAAAACCTTGAGAGTACCGCGTTTTGCGGCCTCATCATTTGCATCGATGCGGTAAATATTGATGTCTTTTCTTGAAGGATGTTTTGTAATGCCATTGCCATCATAGATCAGGCAGCCACCGGGTTTTACGGATTTTTCAAATTTATCCATTGATTGCTGGTTAAGAATGATGGCGGTATCGAATATTGCAAGAACAGGGGAACTGATTCTTTCATCGCTGATAATTACAGTAACATTGGCTGTACCACCTCTCATTTCGGGCCCGTATGAAGGCATCCAGCTGACTTCTTTATTCCCCATAATTCCTGAATATGCAAGAATTTTTCCCATCGAGAGTACGCCTTGTCCGCCAAATCCGGCTATGATTAATTCTTCGGTCATTTTGTTTAGTTTAAAAGTTCAAAGTTTAAAGTTCAATTTCAAGGTTGAATTTTACAAATTAATTATTCCTTAGGCACTTTAATATCGCCAAGTGGATAGTAAGGAAACATGTTTTCTTCCATCCATTTGTTAGAGGCTACAGGAGTCATTTTCCAACCGGAGTTGCAATTTGAGACTACTTCAACAAATGAAATACCTTTATTCAGTTTTTGATTTTCGAATGCTTTGCGAATAGCTTTTTTGCATTTACGAACAGCATTAGGAGTATGAACTGCCTGACGAGTTACATAATATGTTCCAGGTAACTGAGCTACAAGTTCAGTCATTTTTAATGGATTTCCCATCATTTCAGTATCTCTACCATAAGGACATGTAGAAGCTTTCATCCCCGGCAGGGTAGTAGGAGCCATTTGCCCTCCGGTCATTCCGTAAATACCATTGTTAATAAAAATCATGGTAAAATTTTCACCTCTGTTGCAGGCATGAATAGTTTCAGCAGTACCAATAGCTGCAAGATCTCCATCACCCTGGTAAGTGAATACGAATTTTTCAGGAAAAAGTCTTTTAACAGCAGTACCAAGGGCAGGAGCTCTTCCATGTGCAGCTTGTTGCATGTCAATATCCATGAATTCATAAGCAAGCACAGAGCAACCAACAGGAGCTATTCCAATGGTTTTTGACGTGATGCCCATTTCTTCAATAGTTTCAAGTATAAGACGGTGAACAGTTCCATGTCCGCATCCGGGACAATAACTGAGAGGTTTGTCAGTAAAGAGTTTAGTCTTTTTGTAAACCAGGTTTTCTTCTTTTATAATTTCTTCTCTTGTCATAGCTTAACCTCCAATAATTTTTTGTTCAAGTGCACAAAGAACGCCTTCAGGAGTTGGTATAATACCACCTGTGCGGCCGTAGTGCTCAACTTTTACTTTACCGTTTGCTGCAAGCCTTACATCTTCCACCATCTGGCCAAGGTTCATTTCAACGGTTAAAATTCCTTTTACTTTACTAGCCAGTTCGGCAATGGGTTTTTTAGGAAAAGGGAAAAGTGTAATTGGTCTTAGCAATCCTACTTTAATTCCTTTAGCTCTTCCAAGGTCTACGGCTTTCTGACATATTCTGGCGCTTGATCCAAAAGCTACAAATATATATTCTGCATCATCGCAATTTATTTTTTCAAAGCGAACTTCGTTCTCCTCCATTTTATCATACTTCGCACCAAGTTTTAAAACATGTTTTTCCTGTTTTGAAGAATCAAGGTCAAGTGAAGTAATTATATTGCGTTCTCTGTCAGGTGTTTTTCCTGTAGTTGCCCATGGGCAGGTTTTAATAATTTCTTCTTCAGTGCGGCGTGGAACCTGTTCATCGAGTTCTACTTTTTCCATCATCTGGCCGATAACGCCGTCAGTGAGGATCATTACAGGATTGCGATATTTGAAAGCAAGATCAAAACTTAATTTTACAAAATCGTATGTTTCCTGAACTGATGCCGGTGCAAGCACAAGCAACCTGTAATCACCATGGCCTCCTCCTTTGGTAGCCTGAAAATAATCGGACTGTGATGGTTGAATAGTTCCCAGTCCGGGACCTCCGCGAACAACATTTACAATTAGAGCGGGCAATTCAGCGCCTGCCATATATGAAATGCCTTCCATTTTTAAACTGATTCCTGGGCTCGATGAAGATGTCATTACTTTTTTTCCGCATGATGCGCCACCGTAAACCATATTAATTGCTGCAACTTCGCTTTCAGCCTGTAATACAACCATACCGGTTCTTTCGTAGGGCTTTTCAGCCATCAGGTATTCCAACACTTCTGACTGAGGGGTAATTGGATAACCGAAATACCCATCAGCTCCGGCACGGATAGCAGCTTCTGCAACTGCTTCATTACCTTTCATTAACTTTAATTCTTTCATTTTAAAAATATTTTATAAATTTTTAAATTTTAACTCTGTAAACCGTGATAACACCATCGGGGCATACTACTGCACAATTCGTACATCCGGTACAATTATCATTAACAGGTTCTGCATAATGGTATCCTTTGCCATTAACGGCTTTTGCCATTGCAATGACTTCTTCAGGACAAGCACCAATACAAACTTCACAGCCTTTGCATCGTTCAGTATCAATAACGATTGCTCCTTTAACTTTTGCCATTTTATTTTCTCCTTAAATATTTTATTGTTTACTGTCTGCCTGACAAATCTAAAAAATTAAATTCAGATTGTTAATGTTTTCACAAAAATAATTTTTAAGCCAGATTTGATGAACAGCAGCGATAATTCGATAACTGTTAATTATGTTTATGATGTTCGTTGAATTTCTTTAGACGACTCTCCAGATCGGGGAATTGCTTCCTGTCAACTAATGAAACGCATGCACGCATTCCTTCTATTCGTTCGCTTCCGGTGATTGCAAGTGATATGGCACTAATGCCATAATAAATAAGTTCTTCAAGCAACTGCTCGCCAGTGAATCCGGGATAAGAAAAAGTAAAATAAAATCCATCAGCCAGCGGTTCATTTTCGTCCATGTCGTAAACGATTTTGAATCCATTATCGGTGAACATCTTTTTCATGATTTTGGCTTTTTCACCATAGTCTTTAACATCTTTCACAAAGTTGAATTCACCATCATTTGCAGCTTTAAGAATGGCAGCAAGCGCATACTGGGCACTGTGTGAAGTGCCTGCACTCAGTGAGTATACTGTTCCGAAAATCATAGCACGTCCGAAATTATCGGAAGTATAATAGCGTTTCAGATCAGGTGCAACAGTATTAAAAAGTTTTGGTGATATTATCATAAGTCCTATGCGTTGCCCCGCATAGCTAAATGCTTTAGAGCTTGAAATAAACAAAATGTAATTGTCAGTGTATTTTGCCACCGTAGGCTGATATGGCGGAACACCGGGCTGAGAATAATCTTTGCGGAAATCCATTGCAAAATAGGCAAGATCTTCCATAACCACTACATTGTATTTGTTGGCCAATTCTGCAATGATCCGGAGTTCCTTGTCTGTAAAGCAAATCCATGAAGGATTGTTAGGATTTGAATAAATAATGCTTGCGATATTTCCTTTTGAAAGATGTGATTCCAGCTTTTCGCGGAGTTTATCACCGCGGTAGTTGTAAACATCAAATGCTTCATATTTTGTTCCTATTACATGATGCTGTTGTTTATGAACAGGAAAGCAAGGATCAAGAAAAAGTGTAGTATCCTTTTCTTTATACATCCTGTTAACTGTCATGAATGCAGCATAGCCCCCCTGAGCTGAACCTACTGTTGGTATTGCGTTTTCGGGTTTAATATCAATATCAAGAAACATTTTTACAAAGCGTGCAGCTTCCGATTTCAGTTCAGGAAGACCGTCTATTTCGGGATAAATTGCACCAACACCTTTTTTCAGCGCAGCAATTTCGGCATCAGTTCCGACTTGTGAAGGAGGAAGCCCGGGCACGCCCATTTCCATGCGGATATATTTTGCTCCGGTTTCTTTTTCAATTTCGTTTATAAGTTTTTTGACTTCACGAATAGTTGCCTTGCCGATATTGAGAATCTTGCTTTCTTCAATTTTCCTCTTTACCACTTCGTAATTTATAGGAGTATCTTTCATAACAGTAAAAAATTAAAGCATTAAAACCAATTTGAATTCGGTTTTAAAAATATGCTTTTTTTAATTACTCTGATGAAAAAGAAGAAAAAAAATATTTTTTGGGCTGTGATTTTATTTTTTATTTCCCTTAATACTTGCGATAGAAAGGAATATGCCAAGTGCTATCCCAAGGAATGCAGCAAAAACAACACGGTATTCGTTGGGTAGTAGAAATGTGATTGTATGGGCAGGGATCCAGAAAAACGGAATTGTGCGTTTAAAAACAAAATCCCATTGAACAAACCAGTTGATCTTTTGAAAAATGGCTCCAAATTTTATAGGTTTAAAAAATCCACACAATGTTCCATTATTATCTGTAATGTGTATATCGGTAATTTTATGAAAGGTCATCATTATAGGAGCGAATATAATATTCAACAAAGCACTGATGGAAAATGCCGCCAGCAGCCTTATTCCGCCGCTTCCGTTTGCAGATGCATCAAAAATATCTTTCATTTTCATTGCATCCACAACTCCTTTAAGGCCGCAACTTTTTTCAAGAAACACCGGAACACCAACAGCGAAAACCACAAAAGCTACTTTAATTGTAATTCCCAGGAATCCCCAGACAATTGCACGAGGCAGAATGCCAAAACCCGGGGCATTGTAGTTGCCTGTTTTTATTCGTAAACCAATTACTTCGCCAAGCGTAGCAAGTATACCGAATTTTAAAAAGCTTGTTATTAACCAATAGGACTCATTGTATAAAAATGCGCTTTGAAACGGCGCGAATAGGGGGATTGGTATAAATGGCAAAAGTATTACAACCAGTAAAAGGCAAAACAGAAGGTCATGTTTTTTCATGTGTGTTTTTTGTTTTTAAAGGTCAATGGAATGCGCCATCAAATAATTATTTTAAGTTGTTGTAAAATGTGTTGTTGATGACTATTTCATTATTCTATAAAGCTAAAATGGTTTGTCAATCAATTAATGCAAATTCTGCAGCAGCTTTTGCATGAATTTCCAGGGTGTCGAGCAAAATAATATCTGTGTCACTTTGATTTAGTAATAATGGTATGTCTGTACAGCCTAGAATAATGCATTCTGCACCTTTTTGTATCATCTTTTCCATTACAGATAGATAATATGATTTTGATTCAGGTTTGAAGATACCCTGCAGTAGTTCTTTTACAATGATGTCCTGCATTTTATTAATATCTTCTTCTTCAGGGATGGTAACATCAATTCCATGTTTTTCTTTCAGGCGATTTTTATAAAAAGGCATTTGCATGGTGGGTCTTGTTCCTAAAAGACAGGCTGTTTAGAGTTTTTTCTTTTTCATGACTTCTGCGGTGCAGTCAGCGATATGAATAAGAGGAATTGAGGTCTTTTCTGCAATCTGCTGCTCGAACATATGGAGTGTGTTGGCACATATCACAAGACATTCTGCACCTGAATCTTCAATTTTTTTTGAGGTTTCTGCAATATATTTTCCCAATCCTTCAAAATCATTTTTTGCAATCCTGCTGCCTATTTCAATAAAGTCAATAGAAAATAAAATTATTTTTGCCGAATGATCTTTACCCAATTTCGCTCCAACTTCCCTGTTGATAATTTTATAATATTCTACTGTCGACTCCCATCCGGTACCGCCTAATAATCCTATTGTTTTCATGTGTCAAAGTTTAAAATGTTTCGAATCGGCTATGCAGAGCCTGTTCTGGTAAACCCAGATTTTAAGTTTCATTTTTTTGTTGAGTGTGAACAGCCATTCACTACCGTTGTTGACAGCTCCGTATTTTGCGGCATAAGTGGTAGCTGTGTTAAACCCCGCAACATATTCAATAATTATTTCGTACAGCAGTTTGTCCTTTCCGAACTGGTATTGTATAAGGGATATACTGTCCTTGGTGGATTCTTCTTTAAGAATAGCAAGATCTTTGCTGTTCACAACATAAAGGTTGTTCATACCTCTGGCTGCTTTCAGGTCTTCAAGAGGCATACCGATGTAGATATTTGAAACTACATCCGGGATAAAACTTTTCTGAAGTTTCTTCAACTTTTCAGTATCCTTGCATGAATATAGAAATGCTGAGCAAGCTAAGATAAGCAGTGAGAAAAATATTTTTATCTTCATTGAAAATTGCACCTCCTGATGCTGAATATGTTTTAAGTTACTGCCAAATTGCAATTGTTGTGATTCATATTGGCAGCGTGACTGAGTTAGCAGCGAATATATGAAATAATTTCAAAAATGAATTCAAAAAGTAGTTAGCGAAAGTTTTAGTCAGTTGATTATATTTGCAACAAATTCTGAACATATGAAAAAAATATTATTCATCGTAATTTTTCTGGTTATTGCAAATGTTGGAATGTCGCAGCGCGAGTTGAGTTCCTTCAGTGCAGCGGGTTCTGGTATTGCCACAGCATTTTTATCCGATTATCAGTGCCTTGGCATTAACCCTGCAAATCTTGGCTGGAAAAGAAATCCAACCGCATTGCATTTTAGTTTGCTTGAAACCGGAGTTTCGATTTATTCGGATGCGATGAAGAAAAAAAACATAAAACAGGATATTATTTTTAACAAAAAAACGCACTTCACGACCCAGGAAAAAATAACTGCTGCCGAGGAATTTGCAAATAATAAATTTGCCATAAATGCTGATGTGGCCTGGCTCTCATTTGCATATCAGAATGCTAAATTTGGCGGGATTGCATTTACTGTGCGAGAAAGAGCTACATTCAATTCTTTTTTCAATAAGGATTTTGCCCAGGTTGTTTTTGAAGGATACAATGCACCTTATTTCGATTCGCTGGCAGTGAACGGAACCGATACTACAGGATATGCCAAATCTCCAAAAAGTTTAGGAGCGCTTGCTAATGGTTCGAAAGTGGAAGGTACCTGGTACAGGGAATATGTACTTGGATATGGCAGGAAATTTTTTGCAAATGAGAATATTGCTTTTTATGCAGGCGCTGATGTAAAGTACCTGGCAGGGTATGGTATCCTGGATGTGAAAGCGGAAAACAGCCAGCTGAGCGGTTTTTCAGCATTGAGTCCATTTCTGCAAGTGAATTATGCAAACTCATCTCCTTCACAGATAGCTGGAAAGGCAATGAAAACTGTAGGTTCCGGTTTTGCATTTGATTTGGGCGCAACTATTGAACTTTTTCAGAAGCTCAGGATTGGTGCTGCATTGAATGATATAGGATCTATAAGCTGGGACGGCAATGTTTACGAGGCAAAGGATACAATCGTGAATGGTACAAATAACCAGGGTTTCTACAGCTTTGACATGATTAATGAAATGAAAGGACTTATACAGGACAGTACAATTATGACCTGGAAGGGCCTTGAAAAAAGAACAATTGCTTTGCCTTCAAACTTCAGGCTTGGAATAAATTATAAATTGTCAGAACGCTCAAGTATAGGAATGGATTGCTATGTTCCCGTTAATAATAATGCAGGAAGTTTTGATAAAGCAATAATTGGTGTTGGCGGCAGCTTCGGCATTTTTCATTTCCTTACAATATCAGCTGGATTTGCTACCGGCGGAAATTCCGGGTTCGCAATTCCTGTTGGAATGGTATTCTCAATGAAAGACGGAAAATGGGAAATGGGAATTGCATCACGTGATGCAATAACTTTTTTCAGCCAGAATAATCCAACAGTTTCTGCAGCATTCGGATTTTTAAGATTTAATATTGGTAAGGTAAAAGAATAACTATTCTTTAATAATCCTTACTTCCGTTCTGCGGTTTTTTGCTTTTCCTTCGTCAGTAGTATTCTCGGCAATTGGTTCGGTTTCTCCATAACCTTTGGCGGTAATGCGGGTTGCAGCAATTCCTTTTTTTATAAGATAGTTTCTTACAGCATCAGCCCTGTCCTGTGACAGTTTTTTATTTATTTCGGAAGTGCCTGTGTTATCAGTGTGTCCGGCAATTTCAATTACGAGTGTGGTTTTTAATTTCATAACTTCTGCAAGGTCATTCAATGCTTTATATGATGAAGGTTTTAGTGTTGCAAGCCCGGTATCGAAATATACATTATCGAGCGTATATGTTTTTGTAACAGGTTCTTCAATCTGAATACTTAGTTCTGATGTATATTTACCTGGCTTGTTTGGAATCTCTAATTGGCTGTATGCCGTGCTGTCAAGGAAATCTTTGTAAATTACATTGAACGTTTCTCCTTTAGGAAGTAATAATGAAAATTTTCCTTGTGCATCGGTAGTGTCGACATATTTTTTTTTGCTTTTAATATTTTCAAAGATCACAATATCCTTTGCCCTGGGAATATCTTTAGAATCGGTTAAGGTTACATTGACTAGCACAAGCTTTTCAGTTGGGTTTATTGTTGCAGTAACTTGCGAAAATGAATAACTTTTTAGAAAAAATGATAAGAAGATAAATGTGGCTGATTTCAATATTTGCATAATTATGTATATTTACTTTTAATTTAACGTAATGAAAACCAAAATTATTATTTTTTATTTATTGTTTTGCCCAATTGCTTTATTTAGCCAGGATTTTTCCCATATATCATCCGGCAGGTTATTTTATAATTCTTCTTTTGCCGGAGCCTCTATTGAGCCAAAACTAGCAATTGATTACCAGGGGCAAGGTTTGAATAACTATACAGCTAGTCAGGCCCACGTTTCCTATGATCAATATATTCGTCAAATAAGGAGTGGTTTGGGATTTTATATTTCAGATATTTGGTTTAAGGATAATTTTATTGGCTATAATTATTCTCATATTTCGTATTACGGCATATTCTCACCCTCAATAAATGTAGCAAAAAAGTTTATGTTAAAACCTTCAATTTATTTTGGCAGCAATACAGATAAATATGATAGCCCTGCATATCCATATCAACTTCCGGATCCCATTACCTATAAAGAAATTGGCGGTGGATTACTCGTATATTCATTTGATATGTATGCAGGAATCTCATTTCGCAATATGAATAAAGCAAAGGTAAATTCTAATACAATACCTGTCGAGATGATTTTAAATTTTGGAGGAGTTATTGGGAAAAAAGATATAGGAAGTAAGGCTGTATTAATTTTCCCATTTTTAGTTTATGATGAAATTAGTAAATATGATGAAAAGTTGATAAAGTTTGGTCTTGACAGTAGGATACATTCTTTTCTATTAGGCATTCATATGAATACTTTTGGCGGCAGCATTAATAGTCCCGATTATATGTCAGCCTTAATTGGTTTTAATTTACGACATCTTCGTTTTGCATATAGTTATGATTTTGTGACCTCAAAAACTTCAGTTGGCACAAGCGGTAAGCATGAAGTTTCTTTGGTATGGTCATTTAAATTGAAAAATGTTCCTGCAAATGTTATTCCTCTGCCTGAAATGGGATTCTGAACTAATAGAATTTTAGTGCAATTTATTCTATTCATAATGTGAAAACTCTTGCATAAAATTCTCTGAAATAATTATGGAGTCCTGGATACAATTTATTCTTTGTTTCAGATTTGCGGAGTTCCTGTATTACTGCAACGGCTGCCAGATTTTATTTTTAAAATACACAGTGAAAATAAATCGTGAACCAATGTATTGCCCGTATCGTTTAAACATAAAGCCAGCCGTGATTCCATAAACTTCCTTGTGAAGTTCCATTGTAGAAAGATCAATAGTCCATTTTTCAATAAACCTGAATGAAACCGCGTATCGCTGAATGTATTTCAATAGGTTGACTTTAATTTCTGAATCATTGATGTAGCCTTTAAGTTTCAACAGTTTCCTGATACTTGCGAATGCATAATTATTTAGCGAATCAGTGATTAACTTTTGCGATAATTTCATTGAATCACTTGCTTCATAAATATTTTTGAATTTATTTGTTGAAGCTTTGTTCCAAAATTCTTTAATGTATGACTGAAATACCATACTGTCTCCGTCAATACTAATTGTGTGCGATTGTTCTGATAAATTTTTCAATCCAATTACGGTATATTCTATTCTTTCAGTGAGTGCTTTCTCCTGATTGCTTCTTGATGTGTTAGTATCGCTTCTAACCCAGAAAATTGGTTCAGGATGTTTGAGAAGCCCATAATTGTCAAGGGTAGAATAAATAACTCCGTATGATATTATTTTCTTTTCAATTTTCATTGTAATTGTATCGTAACACCAAGTCTCATTGAAGCGGATCATATTGATCATTTCAGGAGTAAAATATTTTTTTATACAGGTGTCGTATAAATCATGCGGTTCTTTATTTCTTACAAGCGCAATTGTGTCTATTACGTACATTTTTTTTCTGATATCCTTATTGTCAATAGCATTTCCATCTTTATCATAAACAATAGTTTTATTGCTGTCAATACTATTGAAAAGCATATTCAGAAAAGTTTTTCTTGTGGAAACATCAATATAATTATACCACCAGCCTTCTCTTGGTTCCCTGGTGATGCCAGCGTTATTGCTCTGCAGATCGATGATCACATCATATGTAATATTTTTGAAAAGTACTTTGCAGTTGTTTCCTTTTTTAATGCACGACTGCAAGGAGAGAAAGGTGATTAGTAAAAATGCAATTAAAAAAAATGCACTTCGATTCATCCTAATTGTAAATTTAAAAGGATTTATTTGTTCACACTTTTTCATGGAAGGTTTTTTTAATTGCACTAAAATTAGAAAAATATATTAAGCAATTTTAATTATTTATTGCAAATTGCAACATAAATGCAGTTCTGGCAAATAGCTGCATCGTCAGTCTGGCTGAAGGGAATATCTTTGCTATAAATTTGCGAAAATAAATCAACAATAATCTCTTCAATTTTCATCAGAATGTCTTTGTTTATGACTTTTTCATTGGAGTCGGGACAATTGACAGCCATAAATCCTTTACTCAGATTTCTGAAAGTAATGATTCCTGTCTGCACATTTTCTGAATAATATTTTTTGCTGAAAAGATATGAGTAAATCAGCAATTGCAGGCTTTTTGACAATAAGGGTTCACTGATTAGCTGATCCCATGCACTGAATTTTAATTCTTCGGATTTTACAATTCCTGTTTTGTAATCAATAATTCTGAGTGTTTCATCTATAATATCAATGCGGTCAATAAAACCTTTGAGTTTTACGGAAAGTGGTTTTCCTTCCTTGGTTTTCATTTCAATAATAGTGTCACAGAATTCTTCAAGCCGAAGGATTGTAAGGGCTCTCTTCTGATCTGAGGATTTTTTTATGAAGTCGGTTTCCTGTTGTAAGAAGTTTTTTACGAAGCGGGTAGCAACTTTTGCAATTAATAAATTCTTTCCTGAATCAATATTTCCTTCGGGATAATATTCCTTAAACCCAGCGGTGATAAGTTTCTCAATCATGCCATGCATTTTTTGAATATCGGCAGTTGTGATAACTTTATTCTTCAGATCTTTGTATAATTCAAACAAAACAAAATGTACAACACTACCCAGAGTTGCAGCATCTATAGTATCGGCGGTTGTTTCAGCTTCTTCAATTTTTTCAATGTATTGAAAATAAAATTTGAGTGGGCAGCTGATATAAACATTTAAAGCTGATGGTGAAAATCCTGTAACGGCAATGCTTTCCAGCTCAGTTAAAATTTCTTTTGATTTAGCGATGCTGATTTCTTCAATCAGATTCGCCGGAGAGGAATCCGCTACCAGTACATCACTTTTAATGATAATCTTTGAATTATATTTTGGCAGTTCCTTCTCAATCTGCGTAATGAACCGGCTTTTTTCTCCGCTTCCAAAATCGCCAATTTGTGTGTTGTACAGAATATGAATATTTTTTGCCCGCTGAAGCAAACGATAAAAATGGTAAGCAAAAATAGATTCCTTTTGCTTGTAGGTGCTTAATCCCATTTCACTTCTTATATCATAAGGGACAAAAGTATTCTGGAATTTTCCGGCCGGTAAAATATTTTCGTTTACTGATAATAAAATAATATTTTCAAAATCGAGCGATCGTGTTTCAAGCATTCCCATTATCTGCAGACCTTTCAGTGGTTCACCATAAAACGGAATGGTTGCCGTTTCTGTTAGTCCTGAAAATATTTTTTTAAGTGATTTAATATCTTTAATAAAACCATAATCGCCAAGTATATCTCTGATTTTGCTTATGATTACTGCGTAATTGAATAAATATTCCACATCTATTTCGTTACTATTGATCTTGTTATTTTTCTTCGAAAGTAAAATATCCCTGATCATTGCAATGATTGCGGTTATTGCATCAAGAAAGAGCAGAGGCTTTTCATATAGATCATCAAACAGTGAAGCAATAACTTTATTTTTTATAGGGATGTTGAGTTCTTTGGCTGTGTAAAATAGTTTGTTTGACTTTTTAACGGATTCTGAAAAAATAAAAATCTCGTTAAAGTCTTTCTGCTGAAGGATCAGTCGGAAATACGGATGGTTGAAAATGTTTACAATATCCTTCTGATAAAATTTGAAATTTCCGTTGCTGCTATATTTTCTGGAATCCTCATGCAATGTGAAAATGTTCAGAAATAAGGAATGCACTGTTGAGCGCGACAAAGGATAACCCATGGTGATATTGATATCCTGTATATTTTCAGGAATGGAATAAAGCAAAGGAATAAGCAGACTTTCATCAGCAAGAACTACTGCTGTATTTTCTGAATTTGCAATATCTTTTGACATTTCTGAAAGAAGCTGCCCGGCAAAAACGGTTTGTCCAACATGCATTGGAACACCTGTAATGCTTATATTCTTTTCATCTACTGCAAAATGATTTTCCAACCAGTTGAAATTTTTCAGTTTCCATTCATAAAGATATTTTCTAAGGAAATCTCCGGCTTCCTGGATATTGTCATTAACATAATAGGTATCAGCATCCCAGAATATTTCGGCCTTTCCTGATTTTAGTAATGTTGAAATTATTTTTTCTTCAGAAGTTGTAAGCGCATTGAATCCAGCAAAAATAATTTTGTTGAATTCAGTTTCATACAAAAACGTTTCAAGATGATTGATGGCTTCCTTATGTATCAATCCCTGATACCCGCATTTTTTCTTGAGAAGAATTTCCTTTAGAAATGCATAATATTTTCCGAGCGATTTGTAAAATGCAAGGTATTCCTTCTCATGTTCCGTTTGCTTTGTGTTCTGCAGATCCCACTGTCCAAGCTTCTTGGCTTCATGAAGGTACTTGAATAATTTTTCTGTGTCAACAAGGTTAATATCAGAATCGTTGTAATCTTTCAGTAAAATCTGCGCCCAGTTCATAAAGTCATCGAAAGGCTGGGCTGCACTGCCTTCAATTTTTGCATATACATTGTAAAACTCAAAAACCAGAGTTGTCTGATCTACAATAGAAAGCCCGCTAATATGGCAAGCAAAATCTTCAATTGAGAAAATCGCTGGTGACCAGATGGTGTGATTTATTTTTTGAGATAAATATTTTTTCAGATACAATCCTGCTCTTCTGTTAGGCAAAACAAAACATACACTGCTTATATTTTCACCATAGCTGTTGTAAATATTTTCAACAAGCTTTTCCAGGAATGTCATGGTCTATTTTTTTTGAGTTTGATGGAATCGAGCCCGAAATATTTTGCTGTGCTGATGTTTATCCAGTTGCTTGTTGTATCGCTGATATCAATAAAATGAATTGTTTGTGGTATAGTTGAAAGAACTGGAACTTCAATATATTTTTTATTTTCAGAAATAATAGTTCTTATCGACTCTTCCCTTGCATTCAGTTCATCGTTGTAAGTTTTTGCATTAATAACAAGGTCATAACCTGCCCTGAAAATATTTCCTTCTGCAATAATTTCTTTTCCGGGTTCTTTGCTGAAGCTTGTCACTGTTAAGATGTAAGCAGCTGCTGAAAGCAGAATGATTAAATATTTTGGAACCTCAATATAAACAACTTGCTTTTTTTGCAGTAAATAATTATGCAGGACTGCCATGCAGTAAAACCATGCAGGCAAAAAGAAAAATGCAACCGTATTGTGAATCCTTAATGCTGGTTTTAAACCAGTTGAAAAGGAAACAAAAAAATACATGGTCATTAACAGGACTGTAGCGAATGGTATGCAATAAAAGGGCGAAACATTAATGATTGCAAGAAATACATTTGATTTCCTGAAATAATTTATAACAGAAATGAAAAGCATCGTTGAGATCAGAAAAGTAGGATCCTTAAGAAAGCTAAGTGCAATTTTAAAAAACGAAACAACAGCCTGGTTGCCTGCAAACAGAAAGTCGTATTGACCGGAAAATGTTTCTATCCTGGAATAATTTCCCGGTGCAGTGATAAGCAGGATAGAAGCTGCAATAGTGCAAAGCCAAACCAGCCAAAATATTTTAATGATTATTTTCTTGGCTATAAGTCTGTATAAAAGAACTGATGATAATAATCCTGCCAGAAAAATCATATTGACTTCATTGGATCCGCAAATCAGGAAGGGCAGTACCAATGTGCTTGCGAATATAAATTTTCTGCTTTCTCCGAAATATGTAATTTTTAAAAGTAATGTCAGCAAAATCATTGTAAGAATTGAAGGCAGGAAATAAGTGAGCGAACCGCTCATCCAGTAAATGCATTCTGCAGTTGAAGGAATCACTTCGCAAAAGAGTAATACGGCGATTAATGAAAAAAGATGTTTATTAATTCGGTCAGTTTTCGCCGATAAGAAAACATCCAATAAATAATAGAATGCAAGATAAAATATGATGAAAAGCATGATGGGAATAAGCTTATATCCAAAGGCCCAGTTGAAAACCAATGGATTCATCGAAACCAGGAATGTTGCGAAATATCTTCCGCTCCATTCAAAATAAACTTGTTTAAAGTGTTCAATAAATCCATTGTCCCTAACAGCTGCTGACAAAATATAATCATCTGCCGAGGGATGAATAAAAAATGATAATGCGATGAATGGCAGCAACAATAGCAGGAGCAGGGCTATCCAGAATTTTTCGTTTTCCAGTAACTTAATCATACAATCCCGGATTAATTCTCATTATGGATGAAGCTTCTTCAAGATTTTCTGTCCTGCCAAGGTCCATCCAGATCCCGCTATCATGAATGAATCCGGTTATGTTGTGATAGGTTGCAAGCCTGATGTATACATCAGTCATTGAGAATTTACCTTCTTCAGTAATTAAATGAAAAATAGTTGGATGCAAAATTTGTATTCCGCTAAAGGCAAGTGGTGAAAGGTTTTCAGGATTTCCTTTTGAAATTTTCTGTTCTCCTGACTTTATATTTTTCCATCCGCAAAGATGATTGTTTTCATTGAATAAAAAATATCTTGCAGTGTCACGATGCCTTATAGCAAGCGTTGCAACAGCGTTTGATTGAATGTGTGTGTGATAAAGCAAGCCAAGGTCGATGTCAGAAAAAACATCAACATTGTACGCAATAAATGGTTTATTGTCATTAAAAAACCAGGATGCTTTTTTTAAGCCACCGCCTGTATCAAGCAACTGGTCCGATTCATCCGAGGTTATAATATTGATACCGAAATTATTTTTTTGCTGAAGAAAATCTATAATTTGTTCTGGGAAATGATGAACATTGATAATGATGTCATTGATTCCGGCAGTAATTAACTTTTTTACAGCAAGTTCAAGCAAGGTAATTCCGCTCACTTCAGCCAGGGCTTTTGGATGGTAATCAGTGAATGGTTTTAGTCGCGTTCCTAGTCCGGCAGCGAAGATCATAGCTTTCATAAAGTTATTTTCTCCTGTTCTAAATGGTGCAGTTCAACTTCAATATCATACTTATTTTTCAAATGTTCTGAAAGAAGGTTTGCGCAAAACACGGAACGGTGCTGACCGCCTGTACAACCGAAGTTCACCTGAAGGTGAGTGAATTTTCTGCGCTGATATATTTCCACTGATTTATCAACAAGTCCGAAAACATGATTGATAAATTCATACACTTCAGGTTCTTTTTTCAGAAAATCTATCACTGCTTTGTCGCTTCCTGTGAGTGTTTTGTATTCTTCATATTTCCCCGGATTATGCAGAGATCTGCAATCGAAAACGAATCCTCCGCCATTGCCGTAAGCATCAAAAGGAACACCGCTTTTGTATGAAAAACTATTTACACTTACTTTAAAACCTGTTTCCTTTTTACCAAGCTGGCGAAGGCTTTCAGAATCTGTAAGTTTCTGTAATACGTTCATCAGCGTTGGAATTTTGACTGGAATTTCAACATTTGCCAAAAGCCATTTCAAATTGTCAAGTGCGTATGGAATACTTAGCAGGAAATGTTCTTTCTTTTCGTAAAAACCGCGGAAGCCGTATGCGCCTAATGCTTGCATGATACGGATAATTACGTATCCGTAATAATATTCAGTGAATACTTTTGTGTCAACAGGAATATAAGTTTTAATGCGCTCTAAATAATATGCATATAAGATATTCCTTGTATCCTGCGGTATATCAGCTTTTGCATCATAAAGCAAAGAAGCAATATCGTATTGGAGTGCTCCTTTTCGTCCGCCCTGGTAATCGATAAAATAAGGCTGATCATTCTTCAGCATTATATTCCTTGACTGAAAGTCGCGGTAAAGAAAATACTCGCAATCGGCTTGCAGCAGGTAATCAGTGAATGTCTGGAAATCGTCTTCAAGATTCTGCTCATCGAAATTGATTTTTGCAAGTTTTAAAAAATAATATTTAAAATAACTTAGGTCCCATAGCATTGATTGTTTATCAAATTTAGCCCGGGGATAACAAACATTATAATCAATTTCTTTTGCTGCAGTGACCTGGAATTCGGGCATTGCATCAATTACTTTTTTGTAGGCAGATATAATTTCATCTGAAAATTCATTTTGCTTTCTAACTTCCGAAAGCCATGAAAACAAGGTAATGTCGCCTAAATCTTCTAGTAAATAAATTGTTTTGCTTTCATCTACTGCCAGAATCTGGGGAACGGGAAGTTTTAATTTGTTAAAATGATTGGTGAATGATATGAAAGCCGTATTCTCTTTTACATCTTCATTGTACGCTCCAATAACTTTATGATTCTTATTCTCTATTCTGAAATATTGCCTGCTTGAACCTGAAGAAGGAAGATTGTGAATAGTTTCAACTTCCCCGAAATCAAAGGTGTTGAAAAGTGCTTTCAGCTTTATTTCAATATGCTTGTTCAATTCTCTTTTGGTTTTTTGATACAAGCGAAAATAAGATTTATTTTTGAAATAAATTTATAAATTGTTGATCTGGTAATAAGTGAAAATTTCAATAAATTATTGCTTTGACCAGATCCTTGTATTCAGATTCATGTCGTCAATAATTTGAAGGCAGCCTAAAATCTGGTCATAAAAAATTCGGATCATCGATGGTTCAATTACGCTCTGGCTCATTTTCGGATCAAACAAATTTTCGTTGCTTGAAATGGCTATGCATATTTTTGAATTTACAAACGACAAATGAACTTGTCGTCCCATTTTTCTTTTCAGCTCCACAATGCGGCTGAGCATGTCGGTCGAAAGAATATAACGAGCTTCTATTTGGTCGTTGCTGTAAACTTTAAATTCTTTTTCAAAAACAGGGTCTTCCATATATACAAGCTGATCGCGCAGAAGATTCATTTTTTGGAAAAATTTTGCAATAAATCCAAATGCTTTTTCGCTGTAATCGGGCAATACCACCGTCCGGCCTTTAAAATCTTTATTAAAGTCGGCAATCATGAACAGTCCTTTAAAAATAGTATGGTATTGAGTTCTTCCTTTGCTGTCGTGTGTTTTGTACTGTGTAAACAATTCTGAAAACTCAACCATTGTTTTGTTTACCATTCCCCACACATAATCTTCTCCTTTATAAACATCAGGATTGGAAAGGAATATTTTGCTTTCCATATATTTTTCGCGCGATATGTATGATTCCTTTGAATAGCTTAATTCCGGATCTATTGCTTTGACAAGTGGCGCTATTACAACATCTTTGAAAGTTTTTTTATATTTTTTAGTGTAGGAAGATCCGAGGATAAGTGCAACTATCCCAAATACCAGAGCGATGATACCAAATAGCGCAAAACCTTCAATTATCTGGACAGCACCAAAAATTATTGCCAGGGCAACTGTTCCCAGCCAGCATAAAAGAAGAATCAGATTTTTTTTTCGTTGTTGTATCCTTAGCGATTCAAGCGATTGCAGCTGTGGCTGAATCTGCATAAAAACCTGTTCAAATGAATTCATCTGAGTTCCTTATTCGCTGAAAAGGCTTTTTACATTCACATTATCTCTTTCTTCAGACGGTATTTCAAAAGAAGCTTTACGCTGAAAACCAAACATCCCTGCAAAAATATTGCTTGGAAACATTTCGCATGCGTTGTTGTAATCCATTACAGCAGCATTGTATGCTCGTCGTGCTGCGGATATCTGTTCTTCTATTTCGTTTAAAGTAGCCTGCAACTGAAGAAAATTCTGACTTGATTTCAAATCTGGGTAATTTTCAACAGCAACTTTTATTTTACCCAGCACACCTGAAATTTTATTTTCAACATCAAAACGCTGCTGATCGGTCAGCTTGTCGTCCATGGCCTGTGTGCGAAGATTGGTGATATCAGTAAGCAGATTTTTTTCAAAACTCATATACTGTTTCACTGACTCAACAATATTTGGAATCAGGTCTCTTCTCTTTTTTAGCATAACATCCGTTGAACTGAATGCATATTGTACCTTATTTCGTCTTGAGATAAGACTGTTATAAGAAATAATGACCATCAGCAGCAAAAAGCCTATAATAATCAATGCAATTGTAAGTCCCATATTTTTTATTTTGAAAGTTTAATTAAGCAAATATAAAATATTTTTTAAAAGTTTTTCTTAAACCAATACTACTTTATTCATATCAACATACACAAGGATTTTATCACTTACGGAATATCCCATTTCTTCAAGCATATCAGCATATTTGATTACTTGCTGCTTATGTGAGTCCTTGATGCCTCCAGTCTTATAATCGATCACAACAGCTGAATTATCTTTTAGAATAATTCTGTCAGGTCTTACTATTGATCCGTCTTTTAAAAGAATTTCTGCTTCAGTTTTTATTTTGAATTCACGTGTAAAAAAGGCGGTAATTTGTGGATTGTTCAATATCGAAATTATCTTTTCTCTGAATTCTTTTTCGCGAGACTGCTGAATCATCCCTTCGTTTAACAGTTGATTTATTATGTCTTCAGCGGTATCTGCATATACAATTAACGACATTGCATAATGCACCAGATTTCCCCATTCACTGTTGCGGATGGGATCTTCAGCATCCCACATCTCTGATGATTTCTTTCTAAGATGGATTACCTGTTCTCTTTTTTTAACCGGAAATGCTTTCAGCGTTTGTGTCTGAACATCTTTCTTATCATTATTTTTTACAAAATTAAATTCTGTTTCTCCAAATGAATAATGAAAATTATTTTCTTCCCATTTGTTTTCGGAAACAAGAAATGATGCCAGCAGATCAGGCACAGATGCAGGATTGGAGAAATCAGCTGATGGTGGTTTTGTTAAAATATACAACCTTTCGGATGGCCTTGTAAGCGCCACGTATAGTACGTTCAGCATATCCAGCATGGATTTGTCTTTTTCCGATTGGTATAATTCCAAAAAATCTGTTGACTCAAGTGCAATGCTGTTACTGACCAGCGCAGATTTTAATTCCGGAATTTCTTTAATTTCCGGGTTTATCCACAGACTGCTTTTTGTGTTTCTTGATTTGTCATTTGCAAAAGGATAAATCACCACAGGGAATTCAAGCCCTTTTGATTTATGAATAGTCATGATCCTGATTGCGTTAATGCCATCAGGAATTACAACCGATTTTTTGTTTTTCTGATCTTCCCACCAATCAAGGAACGCCGAGATATTGTCATTTTTCTTTGAGGAGAATTCATGCACTGCATCAAGAAAAAATAAAATGTAAGGATCTGTGATTTTATTGATGCTGAAAATTGAAATAAACGTTGAAAACAGCTCGTAAACTGGTAAAGCCGCTAATAAATTTATATCAAGCGGAAAATTATTTTTTTGCAGATAAGCAAGAAACTCTTCTGTGTTGATTGAATTATCTTTTTGTTTATTCTTTTTTCTGAGCGATTTTATTACTGTGTAAATATCATTATCAAAAATCCGCTGTGTTTTTACAAGATAAAAGAGTATACGGTATTTTGCAATATCATCATTTGTATTTGAGAGAAGTGAAGCAAGTGCAAGAATGAAATTTACTTCTGTAGATGCTGATATTAAAAGCGATTCATCAGAGATTACATCAATTTTATTCTCAATAAGGAATCGTGCAATAGATGATGCATTATTATTGGAACGGCAAAGGATTGCTATGTCGCGAAGTGAAAAATTACGATCCTTAATTTCTGAAATAATTTCTTTTATTTTTTTTAGCGTAACATCATCATAGGTTTCAACGTCGGGATCACTAGCTTGCAGAAAATCGATCTGAATACTTCCACCTGTATTTTTTATATTGAATTCCTGAGAGCAATCTTTGTAAACTGATTTGACAAAATTGCTGCTGATGCTGGAAATATGGCTGAAAAACCTGTTGTTGAAGTCAACAATTTCTGCCTTGGATCTGAAGTTTGAAGCAAGAAAAAATTCCTTGTAATATGCGCTAATATTTTCGATTCTTTCCTTCGAAAATTCATCGCTTATTTCTTTCGGCAGGGCAGGGAGCATGGTAAACTGTTGCACATCTCCTCCTCTCCAGCGGTAGATTGCCTGTTTGCCGTCACCGACAATCATATTGAAACCGCCTGTTGATAAAGCGTTTTCAATCAGTGGAAGTAAATTTGTCCATTGAAGAGTTGAAGTATCCTGGAACTCATCAATAAGGTAGTTTGAATATTTTTCGCCCAATCGCTCATAAATAAAAGGGACTGGCTGGGAAACCACAATCTTTGAAATACGTTTATTGAATTCTGAAATAGGAAGAATATTATTTTCCTTTTTCATTTCGTCAATAATCTTCTCTATTTCGCTCAAAACCGCAACCGGATAAATATTTGAATAAATTAATTTGTATAGTGAATAATGTTTAAAATGTTGCTCTTTAATTTTCTGGATGCTAAGGTAATACTCTCCCAACTGTGCCTGTATTTCTTCTATTGCTGATTTATCTGATTCAGTAGCTTTTTTAGAGACCCATTTGCCTTCTTCAAAAGTTGCCACCACATAAGTGTTTGGTTTTATTTTATCCATTCTCCCATCAGCAAGAGTTTCAAAATATTTCGAAACGCCTTTTGATGCATGGTAAAATGCATCAGTAGGAATGCCCCGGCTGCGTATTAATTCAGCAGCTTGTGCAGCAATATTTATTATTGAATTTTCGAATTCTGAAATCAGCTTTCCTAATTTATTTCTGATAGCAAGAAACTCAGGTAAGCTTATAATTCTGATGTTCTCGATGAATGAAAGATTGTCTTCCTTGAAAAGTTGTTGTGCAAAAATCTGCAGATCTTTTTCTATGTGCCAGCTTTTTTCATCATCGGTTTTGTCTTCGGTAAATTCGACCAGCACTTTTGTAAGCTGATCATCGGAGCCCGCTTTATTGAGGAGCAGGTCTATGGCTTCAGCAAGTAAGGCATCCGTATCCATTTCAATTTCGAAGTTCAATGGAATTCGGAGATCGTGCGCAAATGTCCTGATAATGCGGTGTACAAAGCTATCGATTGTTCCAATGGCGAAATCGGAATAATTATGAAGTATTGAATTCAGCACCAGTCCTGCATTAACTGAGATTTCTGCTGCGTTCAGGTTTGTTGCTTTGACAATTTCAGGCAACAGAAATTTCGTAGCTGTGCTTTCTGTATCTGGCGTGGATGAAGATAATTCTGAAAGGTAACTAATTACTCTTTCTTTCATTTCAGTTGCAGCTTTATTGGTAAAAGTAACTGCAAGGATATGCCTGAAATCTTCAGGATTCTGAATTGAAAGCTTAATGTATTCCTTTACCAGAGTAAAGGTTTTTCCCGATCCTGCAGACGATTTGTAAACATTGAAAGCCATGATAATTGCTGAGTGCGATGGCTAAGATACGAAGGATTTGAATGGCGAAAAAATAAAATGAAAAATCAAAAGACTATTTTTGATAAGGATTGCTGAGAAGAATTTTTTTGCTGAAATATTTTTTGCTGTTTTGCAGGCAAATTAAATAAATTCCTTCACTTACTAGCGGAGAATTCAAATGGATTTCATTCATCCCTGAAACAGCTTTTGCAGATTTATCCTGAATCATTCTTCCCTGGGCATCATATATGGCAGCAGTGTATTGCTCGCCTTCAGAAGCTGAGAATTGAATTACAATTTCATTTTCTGCATTACTTGGTTTCACCGAAAGAAGATCAAACTGAACATTCTCTCCACAACTGGAAGGAACAATCTGGCTGTAAGAATATGCACCATTAAAGTCGGTTTGTTTTAATCTGTAATATGATAAGCCTGCTATAGGCTGAAGATCTTTTGCGCTATAGAGTAATGTTGCATTGCTGTTTCCAGCACCGCTGATTGTAGCAATACTTTCCCATGTTTGGTCGTCCTTGCTGCGTTCAACAGTAAAGAAATCATTGTTTGTTTCACTTGCGGTAGACCAATTAAGATCAACTACATTGTTTTCACAAACGGAAGTGAAAGAAATGAGTTCGATAGGGAGAGGGTGAGAGTTTTTTGCAATCGTCCATGGAGAGAAATTTGTAACTCCGGGAACATAAACAGTATTGGTTGAATTTGTTGCGGTTTGTGATGCCAATGCTGTTTCCCAGCCGTTTAAACTAGTATTATATCGTTGAGCTCTTAATGTATTGTCTTCTCCGGTTATTGGCACTTCTGCGTCAGCGTAAGTGTAGGTAACATTTGTTGTGCCACTGCCAGTAGGTTCAATTTTCCAGAATCTTCTTACAAGATTTAATGCATTTCCAGGATTACCATTCAATCCACCACCATCAATATTTGTAACGATAGCAGGTTTGTTATTAAATACCGTGCTTGCATTATTGGTATTAGAAGGATCTGATGGATATGTTGAAAGGCTTACATTACCGATAGTCCCTGATTGCAAACCAAATGTAAATGGAATATAATGAGAAGCGTCAACACCAAAAGGATAAATATGATCGCCTGAAGTTGAGGAAATATTCCATTGGACCTTGCTGCTGAAATTCTGGTCAAGTGAATTACTTAATATGTATCCGTTTGTTCTGCTTATGGCATTGGTAGCGGCGTTATTAATTATAATAGTATTGCTGTTCAGGTTCAATGCACCGTTTGTCATTGCAAGTGCACCATCAACTTGAGTGTTGTTTATATTAAGTAATACGTTGCTTTTATCGGTGTTTGTATTAGATATTGTAAGGTTGTAAAATGTTGTGGCATTTGAACCTCCTATTGTTTGTAAGGCTGCATTTCCATTGAATGTTGTAGCCTGAGCGCTGCTATACGTAAATGCTGAATTATTTGTCCAGTTACCACCAACTGATATGTTCTTCCCATTTGCATTAAAAGTACCTGAAGAAATTAAAATGTTTCCTGCTGCTGTTGTGTTCAGGTTTAAAGAAACTGTCGGTGCAGAAGTCTGAGTATTACTTATTGTTAGGTGGTTAAATGTTGTTGTGAATGTACCTCCGATAACTTGAACAATATATCCAGTGGTGTAACCAGGAGCATTAAATGTGACAAGATTAGAATTGGCTGTAAAGGCTGATGTCCCGGAATTGTTAATCCAAGATCCACCAATAAAGATATCTTTTCCATTGCCGTTGAGCGAACTTCCAGCACCTAGCGTCAGGTCAGCACTGGTTGTATAACCAGCAGCAGTAGGAGCGCTGATAGTGTAAAGTTTTGGACAAAGGATAGTATAAGATCCATTTATAGTAAGATTTCTGAAATAGGTACTGCTTGTACCATCAATATTTTTATTACTTCCTGTAAGTGTTACAGTACCGCAGCCACGGTGAAATCCATCATCGGTTGAATTGTTTATCCAATTTCCGGCAACCGACAAATTATAATTATTATACCCTGAACCACCTTCAAGAGTCCCATCAGTTATTGTAAGGTCATTATTGACATTAATGTCTGACCTTATCTGAACAAGAATGTTTGCATCGTTAACAGTATGAGTCCCTGCATGGTTTATTATAACATTATAAAATGGATTAATGCTAGGGCTGACTGTTGTGATTTGCTGAGTAGTAAATTCGGGTCCGTCAAATGTTACAGTACCTGTACCACATGTAAATGATCCTCCGCTGTTAGTCCAGTCACCGCCAATAGTCATATTATAATTATTGGATCCATTTACTACAGTAAGAGATCCTGAGGTTATTGAAAAATTACCGGAAGCATTGACAATTGCATTTAAAGTTACAGCTGCAGAATAATAAACGGTAAGATTGTTCAGTGCTGTTGAAGATGAAATTGGCAATTCTGGGCCCGTTGTCATTGTAGTGTAACCGTATTTTACATCAACAGTCCCTGCAAATGTTGGTACACTGGTAATGGTTCCACTATGTCTTTTAATCATACTGCCGCTTGCCATTGTCAGGTGTGTACTATTCGAAAGAGTGGGATTAGAAGGGATGCTGTTGTAACCGGTGGCACATGAAATTAATATTTCATTATTAACAGTTACATCACTGTTCAGTGTACTTGTTCCAGTTCCTGTAATTGTAAGGTTATAGAAATTTGTTGGATGAGATGTTCCAGTAATAAGCTGATTATAACTATAGCCATCAATACCTAAAGTAACTGTATGGTTGTTATGCGTAAAATTTCCGTTATTTGTGAATGTTCCTGTAACAGGCGTGCTAGTGCCAGCAATAGCAATATCATTATTTAAAGTAACTGAACCTGTAATTGTGAGATTGCAGAATGTGGATGCAGTTGTCCCGCCTATACTTTTACTTGATCCAGTAAAAGTAACAGTGCTGGTTCCTCTGTTAAAGCCACCCGCTGCACCATTATTGGTCCAATCACCTGCAACAGAAAATGAAGTATTGCCATCAATAGTTGTCCCGGATGAAATTGTAATATTATTGAAAGCAGTAATGGTTGAGGTACCGCTTATACTTCCAGTAGCGCCGCTGAAATATACTGTTCCAGTTCCACTGGTAAAAGTACCGCTGTTATTGGTAAAGTTATGGTAAATATATAATGCAGCAGGCGCTGTAAGGGTTTTGCTGCTGCTGATTGTTAAATTATAGAAACTATAAGGAGTTCCTGTACCTGATATTGCAGAAGTACCGTTAAATGTTACCGTTCCGGTTCCATAATTGAATGTGCCATTATTAATCCAATTACCTGTAATTGAAAAATTATTTGTTGACATTGTCAATGTTGCACTACCAACAGAATTAATTATAAAGTCCCCATCAAGATTGAAATTAGAACTTAAAGTTGTTGCACCACTGTAAATGCGCAAATCAGCAGCAATTGAACCTGTGCTTCCACTCAAATCTGCCGTATTATTAATATCAATGTCGCGTGTACCGTCAAGCTTATTTGCTGCAGAAATAATACCATTCATGATTATTGAAGTGCCATAGAGGTCAAGTATTTTTGAAGCAGGAATTGTTAGAGAGGAACTGCTGTATTGTGTGAAAGTGCCACCAACTTTAATTCTGTCACTAGCTGAAGGATTTATTGTATAGCCTGCACTTGTTGCAATTGTGAGGTTATTAAAAAAAGTTGTTGTAACTGATGATCCTCCAATCGAATTTGAAGTACCAGATAAAGTAACCGTTTCATTTCCTCTGGTGTAAGTACCATTATTTAGGAAATCGCTTGCTACATTTAATCCGGTTGCTAAAGTTGCATCAAACTGCAAAGTACTACCTGTGGGAATAGTAATTGCTGGTACTGAAAAAGTTTGATTAGCTGCTCCTCCAGATATTCCAATAATAACTTTATCACTATGCCCCGTCCACGTAAATGAATTTGTTGCACTGAATGTTATTCCTGCGGACGAGACGTTCCCAATTGTAAGTGCATTAACAGCCGTATTCCTGTCGAAAGCTAAATTGTAAAATGAAATATTTGATGAGCTTTTCATCGCTTGTGCCCCGGTTCCGCTGAAAGTTACAGTACCAGTTCCTGCAGTAAAGGTTCCAAGGTTTATAAAATTTCCATTTTCAATAATGGAATATGAACTGCAATTTAATGTTCCTGCGGTTATATTTAAATCTCCTGCAACTGTAAGGTTTGCACCTAATGTAACTGCCCCGCTTGTCTTGTTAATTGTAAAATTATTTAGTCCGTTTGTAATTGCTGGCAGGGTAGGTCCTCCAGTACCAGTAATTGTTATGTTGGAAGATGTACCACCATTAATAGCAGTATTGCTACCAGTAATAGCATTAAGGGTTAATGTATGCGCCCCTATTACAAGAGAACCATTCGTTAGATTGATTGAATTGTTGACATTGAAATCACAATTCTCAGTAGTCACTGCAGTAGCGTCTGTTCCAGTAATGGTTAAATTATAAAAAGTGATATTACTGCCATTAATACTTTGGTTATAAAAACTACCTGCACTATTAAAGCCAAATGTCACTGTTGTGTTGTTTGCAGTTGCATCAAATGTTCCATTGTTTGTAAAAACCGCTGGCACACCATTAGTACCACAGATTGTAATTGCTGCTGCTAATGTTAATTTTTTCGATGCATTAATTGTTAAAGAGCCAATGGTTATAGTGCTATTAATTATACAATTCGCTCCATCAATTATCAAATTAAAATCGCCGCTTCCCCTATTTATAGTTCCAGTACCGGTTCGCGTGATGTTACCGCTAACTGTTATTGATCTTCCACTAGCACCCTGTAAATTACCTGTACCATTTAATGTAAGATTATTACAAACAGCTGCACAATTCACAGTAATTGTCATCCCAGTTGCAACAACAGCATCTTCAGAAGATAAGGGAATATGACCTTGATCCCATTTAGTGGGATCATTCCAGTTACCTGTTGCTAAGGATGTATTTGTAACAGCAAAAACATTCACCGAAAAACAAACCAATCCCATAAGCAGCAATTGCCTAAGGACTTTGGAGAATAAAGAAAAGTTGATAAAAGAAAGTAATTTTCTTGTCATCAATTAATTAATATAAATATTGATATAGTTTAACCTCATAAAATTACAGGTTTCCACGACATAAGTCAATTTTAATTAGATGTATTTTGTTAATTTCTTATGAAGTACTATTGATTGTTAAATCAATAATGGTGAATTTCAATATCTTATTATTTGAATTGTTGAAAAATAATGGTGTGGTTGGCAGGCTGCACAGGTAAAAACAAATTAAGGTTTGATTATCACTTTAAAATCCAAAAACAATCCTTTCTGAAAATGATCATTCCCAAAGTAGTTTGTGTCTGCAGAAATTTCTGCTGAATATAAATATCCTGATGGTGGCAAAGGATTGACGGAAATAGTTTTTTTATTTCCTGTTTCTTGTAATTCGTTTAGATACTCAACCCTCTTGTCAAGAGCAGCAGCATACTGTGAGGTTATTTGAAATTGCAGCAAACTTTGTATAGCAAAAGAAATAATGATTCCTGAGGCAGATAAATAAAAAATTCCTTTTGCAATATTTTCTGATAAATTCATTTGTCTCCCAAATCTAAATGACCAGTAAACCCAAAAGAAAGCAATCACAAAAATTACTATTGAAAGTGACCTGTCAGGCCCCATTTCTGAAAGCAGGTAGCATGCGGGAAACATCAATATGTATAATACGGTCAATAGCATCAAAGATGAAGTAATGAATCTTTTAAGCAGAATAATAAATTTTTCTTCAACATTTTCTTTTTTATGCAAATGTCCGAAATGCAGGAATGGCATGCTGAACAGAAGAATCCAAGGAAGTTGTAATGGGATTTTAAATAACAGAATTTTGCCAAGGGATTTGAATGTTACCAGCAATGCCTTGCTGAATGAAGGTTCCGGCAGCCATGTTTGCCTTATGGAATTTCCCGGGGCAATAAAAGAAATAATAAATGCGCCAATTAAAATTGCAAGTCCGAAATAAATTTTCCATGTGGCTACTTTTTTTAATTTTAAAACAAGATTATTCTTTTTGAAAATATTAAATGCTATTAACCCACTCAGCAGTGTAATCATATAAAACAGGGCATATATTTCGCTTGCACCTCCTGCAAATGCTAAGCAAATAGCAAGCAATAACAATGAAATACTGTTTTTGCTTTTTGAAAAAATAATACTCAATCCCATAAGAAAGGCTGATAGACTTGTGATGTACATACATGTTGAAACAACCCAGAACCATATTTCGCCTTTGCTGAATGAAATCTGAAAAAAGAATGCTGTAAATAAAATGCTGAAGCAAACCAATTGAAATTTATTTACCTTGAATTCCTCAATGACTGAAGCGATTTTCATCAAACTGAAAATTGAAAAAACAAAAAACAAAAGAGTAGAGAAGCTAAAAAGAAATAGCATTAAATTATTATTGTGAAAATGAAAAACAATATTCCACAATAAGTATGATGCCCAGCGCCCGCCCCAATTGTTATAGCCTTCAAGCATCCCACCCCATATACCGAATTGGTTTTCAATGCTGATGTGGTAATAGTCATCAACGGCAAAGCGATTGTAAAAAGAAAGTATTACAATGAGAAGCATAAAACTTCCGCAAGCAATGATAAGTGCCAGATTGGTAAATGATATTTTTCCTTTTAAAGTCAAATGAAGATATTTTGAATAATTTCAAAATTATGAAATAACTTTTTCTTTTGCCTTAAAATCTTTATTTTTGTATATGAAAATGGTGCCTTTAATTATTTTCATTAACAAACTTAATATGAAAAAAGTAAAATATCTGTCATTACTGGTTGTCATTATTTCAATTTTCAGTTCATGCCGAAAAGATGAACAGGTTCCCGCTCCATCTGATAACAATGGTCCTACTCCATATTCCATTGTAATTCCAAAGTATTTCCCAACAGAACTTAATATCCCGGCTAATAATCCGATGACTGTTGAAGGAATTAAACTGGGCCGTTATCTTTTTTATGATGGCCGCTTATGCGGAAAGGTTGATACTTTGATGTCATGCGGCACCTGCCACAAGCAGCAATACGCTTTTGAAAATGGCGTTGGATATGCTTACGGAGTTACTGGTATAAAAACACCTCATGTAATGCTTCCTTATATTAATTTAGTTTTCAACTCAAGCGGATACTTGTGGAATGGGAAAGTTGAACATAATAATCCGGCATACAATACACCCACTACCTATGGCGGAAATCTTGAAGATGTAGTATGGATGGGTGTTGTGGCTCCTCATGAAATGCACAGTGATACAAATAAAGCCAAAACTGCAATTCAAAATATTTCAATTTATCCACCAATGTTTAAAGCTGCTTTCGGATCAGAGACAGTAACTTTTAAAAATATTGCGAAAGCAGTTGCTCAATTCATCAGAACTCTTATTTCTTCCGATTCAAAATTTGATAAATACATGAGGGGAGAGGAAAGTCTTACCGCATCTGAAATGAACGGTTATGTAATTTTTAATACGGAAAAAGGCGATTGTTTCCATTGCCATGGTACAATTCTTTTTACTTCGAACCAGTTTTTTAATAATGCAAAAGATACAGTTTTCAATGATGCCCGCGACAGATATGCTGTTACTCTTGATCCCGCCGATCATGGAGCATACAAAGCAACCACATTGAGAAATATTGAACTAACCGGTCCTTATATGCACGACGGGCGTTTTACTACATTGGATCAGGTAATTGATTTTTATAGCGAAGGCCTGATTTGGTCACCTTACGTGAGTCCTTTAATGAAAAAGGTAAATGATGGCGGAGCACAGCTTACTCCTTCTGAAAAGGCCGATCTGAAAGCATTCCTGCTTACACTTACTGATAACACGTTTATTACAAATCCTGATTTTGCTAAACCATTAGATTTACCGTAATCTATTTTCGGTAATAATAATTAAGTTTAACCAGATTGCTGCGCTTTGTAAATTCTTTGCAAACTTTTTTGTTTGCAGTATGGACATTTTACCAGAAGGCTAGGGTTTCCCGATGCTCTGTATCTTACACCTCCAATATCCCATATGGAGGATTGTTTACCGCAAACACAGGTAAATAGCCATAACTTAGATTCATAAGCTATTTCCCGAAATTTGGACTTAGATGAAAATAATTTTGCAATACCTTGAGCTAAGCTTAATTTCACAGGAGTAAATTATTTGATTATTGCAGATTTAAAATTTCGGATTCATTCCGAGGTTATACATAATAAACGACCACATATCCGTCACTTCTTCAATTGTCTTTGCAGTTGGCTTTCCTGAGCCATGCCCGGCCATTGTCTCAATCCTGATAAGCGTTGGATTTGTCCCAGACTGTTTCTCCTGAAGCGTAGCAATGAATTTAAATGAATGTGCAGGCACAACCCTGTCGTCGTGATCTGCAGTCATAACAAGCGTTGCTGGATATTTTACATTTGCTTTTATGTTATGCAATGGAGAATATTTATAAATATATTTAAACTGTGTTGAATCGTCGCTGGATCCGAAATCACTTGCCCATGCTTTGCCAATAGTAAATTTCTGGTAACGCAGCATATCCATCACGCCCACCTGTGGAATTGCGACTTTGAACAGTTCTGGCCGCTGTGTCATGCATGCACCAATAAGCAGTCCTCCGTTAGAACCTCCTTGTATTGCAAGCTTTTCAGGACTTGTGTATTTTTCTTTAATCAGGTATTCTGCAGCAGCAATAAAATCATCAAACACATTTTGCTTTTTAAGTTTAGTGCCTGCCTGGTGCCATTCCTCGCCATATTCACCACCACCACGGATATTCGCCATAGCATACACGCCGCCATTCTCTAGGAAAACAAGCCTGCTGATACTGAAACTAGGTGTCAGGCTGATATTAAATCCACCATAGCCATAAAGCAGGGTAGGGTTCTTCCCGTTCAGTTCAATGCCTTTTTTATAGATCAGGAACATCGGGACCTTTGTGCCATCCTTACTGGTATAGAAAACTTGCTTGGTTTCATAACCATCAGTTTTGAAATCAATATCTGAAGTGTAATAAACGGTTGAAGTATTTTCGCTTACATTAAACAAATAAATTGTCGATGGAAAAGTAAATGAAGTAAAAGAATAAAATGCAATGTTGTCATCTTTCTTTCCGCTGAAACCTCCGGCTGTGCCCAGACAAGGGAAGGTCACTTCTCCTGATTCTTTTCCATCGAGTGTATAAATGTATGCTTTGCTACAAGCGTCCTTAATATATTCAGCAATTATTTTTCCACCCATGAGTGATGCACCCTGCAGCACTTCGGTCTTTTCAGGAATAATTGTTTTCCAGTTTGCTTTTTCCAGTTTAAGTGGATCAATAGAAACCAGCTTGTATTTGGGTGCATCATCGTTTGTAAGAACAATAAAACGACCGTCAACATCATCAATCACCGAATAATCATAATCAAAACCTTTGGCAATCTGTTTAAAATTTTTATCTCCGCTTTTCAGGTTGAGGTAATAAAGACCGTTTCCACTAGTGGATTCACTTTCGCTGATGATAAGGTAATTTTCGTCTTCGGTGGTTTGTGCACCATAGTTTCTGTCAGGGTATGATTTATTCTCATAAATCAGGATATCTGCGCTCTGCTGAGTGCCGACCTTATGAAAGTATACTTTATGATTCTCATTTTGCTGCGATAGTTCTTTCCCTTCCTTGGGCTCTTCAAAACGGCTATAATAAAAACCATCTCCCTGCCACGCAATTCCAGAAAACTTTATCCACTTAATATGATCGCTAAGTAATTTTCCTGTTTCCACATCCAGCACATAGGCTTCATTCCAGTCGGATCCACCCGTCGAGGTCATGTATGCAAGATATTTTCCATCGTGCGACACCGATAATTCTGCAAGTGATACTGTGCCATCGGTTGATAATTTGTTGGGGTCAAGAATCACTCTTGCTGTTCCTTTCAGCTCATCTTGTATATAAAGTACGCTTTGATTCTGCATGCCGTCATTTTTATAAAAGAAATAATGATTGCCTTCTTTAAAAGGAACTCCGTATTTTGGATAATTCCAGATTTTTGTAAGCCTAGCTTTTATTGAATCCCTGAAAGGAATTTTTGCCAGATAAGTATTGGTTACTGTGTTTTCTTCCTTTACCCACTCCGCGGTTGCCGCCGATTTATCATCTTCAAGCCAGCGATAGGGGTCAGGAACTTTAGTGCCAAAATAATTATCGACAGTGTCAACTTTTTTTGTCACCGGATATTTAATTGTTGTCTGCGCTTTCATAATAAAAGGGATGGATGATAAAAGCAGTGGAAATAAAAATTTTGCATTCATAGGTATAAGTTTAATTCTGTTTCGGATATTTGCAGCGTAAAAGTAATAATTGTTTTGAATTAAGGAATTTGAAATATTAAACTGCTTACTGAACAGGATATTTTTTAATAAATAATAGATTTTATGACAGCAATCAAAACCATTACCACCTATAAACTGGATTATATGCAAGCCAAGGCTGGCTCAGATTTTTCTGATGTTGTGCCTGTAATTTCATCCTTTAACGAATTTGATGCAGAAGGCCATTCGCTTATTGAAATAACTTATTTAGCCAATGGAGAAATAGAGCAGAGGTGTGAGTTTAAATACAATGATAAAGGTTTGCTTGTTGAAGAAATCCTTATAAATAATGAGGGCGAGGTTGATGAAAAGAAAGCATATGAATACGACGGAAATGGGCTGATGATTAAGGAATTTCTTATTTATCAGGATGAATCTTTTGATACTACCAATTATAACTATGATGACTCTGGAAACTTAATTGAAAAAATTACTGTTGATACTGATGGAGAACCTGAGTCCCGAAAAGAACTCAGCTACAACGATGGATTGGTTACAAGAGAAGCTTATTTAGATGCAGAAGGAAATCTTCTTAGTGAAACTAAATACACATATGATGAAAAAGGTAATGAAACAGTAGTTTCTAGATTTACCGCCGAAGATCAAAAAAACATTCGTACCGAATATGTTTATAATGAGGAAGGGAAAAGGACTGAGTCTTATACCTACAATACAGCCAATGAGCTGGTCGCAAAAAATTTGTATAAGGAAGACGAGAAAGGACAATTGGTTGAAATTATTGAACAGGACCAGTTTCATAAGTTTAACACCATCCTTCTTTATGATGATAACGGAAATATGATTGAGCAAACTGAGACAAATGAAGCCGGTGAGTTAAGCAATCGTATTCTGCGAAAATTTGATTCTAGCAATAATTTGGAAGAAGTTGCTGTTACCATTGACCGACATGGTGCAGGACTGAATCAGAATTATGTAATACAGTATAAATACGAATTATTTCAACAATAACTTTAAAGGTCATGCAGGCTTCGGGTAGAGTTTTTTCAAGTCTTATCAGGCTCTATCGATTGATAATTATTTTTTTTGTAAAGGCTCGATTAATTGTAATTACTGTTACAAAATAAATTCCTGAATTATTCAGATCAATCGTAATATTTTTTTTATCTGATTTCGTTTGAAATATTATTTGTCCCGAAGGGTTTTTAATTATTATATCTTCAATATTTTCAGAACTGACAATATTAAATTGGCCGTTGCTTGGATTTGGAAATATATTATTAATTTCTGCAGTGTTTGTTTGTTCAGAAATATTTGTTGCAATTTTATCATCGAACCTTGACACACCGGCATTGAAAGTTCCAAACCATTTAACACCCTGCGAATCGATTGTAATTGCAGAAACATAATTATGTGCTAGTCCATCAATTGTTGTATAGGTTGTCCAGTTTGTGTTATTAAACATCGAGACACCTCCTGATTGAGTTCCAAACCATTTGTGGTTCATCGCATCAATAGCAATAGACCTGACACTATTATCACACAATCCATCTAAAGTTGTATATGATGTCCATGTTGTACCATCAAATGTGGATACCCCTCCTTCGGTACCAAACCATTTTTTATTTTGTGCATCAACAGTTATTGCATAAACAGTATTATTAACCAGACCATCATTAGTAGAATAATTAATCCAGTTCACACCATCAAATTCTGACAATCCGTTGTTTGTTCCAAACCATATATTTCCTGCAGAATCAATAGCAATTGAGTGTACATAATTATTTATTAAGCTGCTGTTACTTGTTGTATAATTCGTCCAGGTTGTCCCATCAAATTTCGAAACACCGCCATAGGTACCGAGCCATTTATTATTTTGCGAATCAATTGCAATTGCATAAACATTATTATTTACAAGACCATCAGCAACTTTATAGGAAACCCAGTTAACTCCGTCGAATTCCAGGACGCCAGAACCTTGTGTCCCAAACCACTTGTTTCCCAATGCATCCATAGCGCATGAATAAACACTTATATTCCCATTTGTATAAACTGTCCAGTGAACACCATCAAACATAGATACACCTCCGCCTCCGTCATCATTGTATGTTCCCACCCAAATTTTATCCTGCGAATCTTTCATAATGGAAGTAACTCCGTTGCCAACTATGCAATCAGATTCTTTATGCGTCGTCCATGTAATATTATCAAATTCTGATATTCCAACATTTGTTCCGAGCCATTTATGATCCATAGTATCAATTGCGGTTGCCCACACATTATTGTCCGTTAATCCATCAACTGTAGTATAATTTGTCCAGATTGATCCGTCAAATTTTGATAAACCATGAACAGTTCCTATCCATTTATTGCCCAGTGCATCAAAGGCAATAGACATAACTGTATCCGAAGCAAGTCCGTTAGCTGTGGTATAGCTGGTCCAGCTGGTCCCATTAAACTTGGAAATTCCCCCACCACAGGTTCCGAACCATAAATTATTTTGTTTATCGACAGCTGTGCAATAAACATTGTTATTTGCTAATCCGTCAGCTGTTGTATAAGTTGTCCATGTTGTACCGTCAAACATTGAAACACCATTCCCAGTGCCGAACCATTTGTTGCCAAGCGTATCTATTGCTATTGACCATACATTGTTGTTGCATAAACCATCAGAGGTATTGAAATTTGTCCAGTTGGTTCCATTAAATTTTGATACACCATCAGCTGTTCCAAACCAAACATTATTCAACTTATCAATAGCCACAGACCAAACTGCATTGTAGATAAGCCCATCAGTTGTAGTATAATTTGTATAGTGGCTTCCATTAAATTTTGATACACCGTTATATGTACCAAACCAAATAATCCCTGAAGTGTCAATTGAAACAGAACTTACTAAATTGCTTACAAGTCCGTCAGCCGTGGTATACGTTGTTTTAGTCGATCCGTCAATTTTCACAACACCCCCATATGAAGCTATCCATTTTGTATTCTGACGATCGATTGCAATGCCATATATTGTGTTTGTATTAGTGTAATTTGTCCATTGTTGTGCTTTCCCGTAAATTTCAAACAGGAAAAAAAAAGTAAGAATGCAAAATATTTTCATAAATTTATATCAATTATAAATCAGATTTTTGTTAATATAATTCATTCCTCTTTTCAAATATTACAAATCGGCTATTGGGAGCATTGAATTCTTTTACTTCCTTAAGTCTGCTGTCTTGTTGAAGTTTTTCCAAAGGAATGCCATTTTCAATCACTGCACACCAGTTATCCCAAATTATAAGGCTGTTTTTCGGTATTTCAATTTCTGAGTAAAGTTCAGGGAGATCTCTCCTTTTGGCAGAATCAAAATGATCAATATTCAATGCAAGGCTGATGTAAGGAGGGTAGTAATAACAGATATAGCCCGGATAATTCGTATTTACAAATGTAGCCATTTCATTTATTAAAACCTGATCGTTACTTAATGAAAATTCCTTGTTCCATCTTATTGAGGCAGGGTTGCTCATAAATGGGAATATAGCAAGATATGCAATAATAATTGATGCAGTTATTCTGCCTGCTATTTTATTTTTTATCAGATTTTCAGTTATGAAATTATATCCGTCCAGTCCGATCAATGCTATGAAAGGAATAATACATATCAATACCCGTTTAAGTCCCATACTGTTGAAAATGCCAAAATACCAGAAAAGACTGTGTGCAATGAGAAATGCTAGGAAACCTCCGTAGACCAAAATTAATTTTTCCGTGTATTTTCCTGTCATTTTCCTATACTTAACGTGGAAAAAACTTACAGCCATAAATAATAATCCTGCAATAAGCATCAGGTATACCGGTATTCCTATTACATACGTCATTTGATTTACAAAGTGAAATAAAGGTCCTGAACCATATGTGCTGCTTAATTTTGCATAAGGTATCTTGGTGAATACCCAAAGAAAATCATGGTAGTAAAAATAACCTGCAATACTATAAATAACATGACCTGTTAAAAGAAATGGTATTATTTTAAATTTTCTTTTCACAATAAAATATAAAGTAAAAACACCAAGTAGAATTAACCCTTCGGATCGCACAAAAGGAAGAAAGGAAAGTATAATTGAAGAATTTATTTCCCTTCCACAAACTAGAAGATAAGTTGAGAATATAAGGAAAAAAGCAAATAGGGGTTCGGTAAGTCCTGAAAAAGTTATTACAAAATTAAGCGGAGCAAAACACAAAAGTAAAACAATAATAAAAGAATTTTTATCAGTAAATTGTTTGGCTGTATAAAAAGTAAAGAGTAGAGTAAGAGATGAAACAAGTGAATTGAATATTTTCATTCCGGTCATTCCAAATTGAGCGAATGGTGAACTAAGCAATACAAATATGGGTTTCGCCCAATGATGAAAAAAGAAGGATGGGTGAATGAATGAATATTTCGCATATAAAAAATGCATAATGCTATCGCCTGAATCCACTGTTCCTTGTTGTGTGAAGGAGATTGTAATGCAAATTATGAAATATAGAATTATTCCAAAATATACAAATTTATCATAGAGAGGGATTCGTTTCAACTTATTTTTTTATTTCAAAAATAAGAATAAATTGAATGAACAGTTTTTTTTATTTAGTGTATCTGACATTTTGTGAAATCCTTTTCATCTAGCAAGTTCGATATAAGTCAGACAAATATATCTAAAGTGTAAAGAAAAATATTTAATTTTTGTTTTATAGAGACAACTATTTGTCACTTTCTTCGTCCATTATATCCAAGAAACTAACATTACTTTATTGTTTTAGGGATATATTTTTTTAATAAATTTGTCTAAATTATTTAAATGATGTTGAAGTTAAAGCTTCTAGTTGTATTTGCTTTATTATTCCTCTCTTTTTTTTCTATGGCCCAGCGTGGAAAGGACGGAGCAAAAACTGTTTCTGCTGCTAATATTGTTGTGAATGAGTATACCACGCTTACAGCAAATGCCACTGCCGGGGCAACCTCTATTGCCGTTTCCAACAGCAGTTTGAATGCCAATGGCAGGTTTTCCGGTGCTCTTGCTCCCGGCGACCTCATTATGATTATTCAAGTTCAGGGTACAACTTTACAAACAGGAGTTCAATCAAAGCAATGGGGGAAGATTTTAAATTACAATAATTGTGGATTATATGAATTTGAACAAGTTCTCACTGTACCCAATTCAACAACTATCACAATTGAATGTGGTCTTATCAACAATTATACATCATCAGGAAAAGTAGAAGTAATAAGGGTTCCACGATTTAGCTCGCTTACAATAAATAGCCCAGGAAATCTTACTGGCGATGCCTGGAACGGCACTACAGGCGGTATTTGCGTTGTTGAAGTTTTAGGCAGTACAATTATCAATACTGGTGGGAAAATGGATATGTCTGGCAAGGGCTTTCGTGGAGGGATACTAAACGATCAAGTTTATGCCTGGGGAGTAGATAACTATTATTGGCCCACCAATGATTATGGCGCAGAAAAAGGCGAAGGCATAGCTGGTTTTGAAACCGATTATGATGCAATGGGTGGTAGATACTGCAGGGGAGCACCTGCAAACGGAGGAGGAGGAGCAAATACGCATAATCATGGTGGAGGTGGTGGTGCTAATGCCGGAGATACAACACAATGGACAGGGAAGGGTAATCCAGACTTAAGTACTGCTAATTGGGCACAAGCATGGGATCTTGAAGGGGCGGGTTTTTCAACTGCTACTTCTACTGGCGGAGGGCGAGGCGGATATTCATATTCATCTTCTAATCAAAATGCATTACTTGTTGGTGCTCCAAATACAGCATGGGGTGGTGATAATCGTAATAATAACGGAGGTTTAGGTGGTAGGCCGCTTGACTATAGCACTGGAAGAATTTATTTAGGTGGTGGCGGCGGTGCAGGTGAACAGAATGATACATATGGGACTTCTGGTGCTAATGGAGGTGGTATCATTTTTATACAATCATATGGAAGTATAGGCGGAAGTGGCCAAATTATTAGTAACGGTGCAACTGCCGCAAACTCGACATCTGGAAATGTTGGTAGCGGAGGTGCAGATGGTGCTGGTGGTGGTGGCGCTGGTGGAACTATAATACTTAAAAGTACCGGGGCTGTTTCAGGTATTACTGCCACAGCCAATGGTGGTAATGGTGGTAGCCAGGTAATAAACTCTGCTTATAATTTGTCCCAGCATCAGGCTGAAGGACCAGGTGGGGGTGGCGGTGGCGGATACATTGCTATTTCTAACGGAGCAATCACCAGGACTGCTAATGGTGGTGTAAATGGAACAACAAATTCATCGGGTCTTACTGAATTTCTCCCAAATGGTGCTACTAAAGGTGGTACAGGGATCAACAATGCTTCTATTTCTTATTTTTATATAGTTGCACCCGACGATACAATTTGCACTGGAACATCTGCAACACTTACGGCCACGCTATTAGGAACAGTGCCTCCCGGCACAACAATATATTGGTACGATGCAATTGTTGGTGGGAATGTATTAGCAACAGGATCAACCTTCACAACTCCAGCTTTAACTACTACAACTACATATTATGTTGGAACATGCCAGGGTACATACCATCAGCCCGTTACAGTATATATAAGCACTGCTGTTGCAAATGCAGGGACTGATGCTTCAATATGCGCTGGGCAAAGCACAACGCTGCATGGGACAGGTGGCGGAACATATGCATGGTCCCCTTCAGCAGGATTAAACAATACAAATGTTGCAAACCCGGTTGCCAGTCCTACAGCGACTATAACTTATACGCTTACTGTTACATCAACAGCAGGATGTACAGCTTCTGACCAGGTTGTTATATCTGTTAATGGAACTATAAATGCCAATGCTGGCCCTGATGTAAGTATTTGCCCGGGCTCGAGTACAAATTTGTCAGCAACTGGTGGAATAACCTATGCATGGTCACCTGCATTAGGCCTTAGCAGTACAACCATATCGAACCCGGTTGCGGATCCAACAATTACTACATCTTATATTGTTACTGTAACAAATGCTTCTGGTTGTACTGATGCAGATACTGTTGTCGTTACAGTCTTATTGCCAGTTATTGCTAATGCTGGTTCCGATACTACACTTTGTTTCGGAGGAGGAAGTGCACAGTTGCACGCTTCAGGTGGGACTATATATGCATGGTCACCTGCAACTGGATTGAGCAATGCAAATATTTCAAACCCCTTGGCTACTCCAGCATCAACAGCTACATATATTGTCACAGTTACTAATGCAAATGGATGTACAGGGACTGATGATATAGTAGTGAATGTTGCTCCGAATTTGGCTGTTTCAGTTACTCCCTCTGCTCCTTCAACATGCCCTGGTGGAAGTGTGGTATTGACTGCAAATGGAGGAACCACATATTCCTGGGCACCTGCAGCAAGTTTGTCTTCTTCATCCGGCGCTACTGTAACTGCTAGTCCTTCATCAACCACGATCTATACAGTTACTGCCACAAATGCAAGTGGTTGTACAGGATCGGTAAATGTAACAGTCACAATAGGGGCCAACCTTAATGTTACTGTTACTCCTTCATCTCCGACATTATGCACTGGCAGTGCCGTTCAACTTAATGCATCAGGAGCTACTAATTATATCTGGTCCCCATCGACCGGATTATCCGGAACAACCGGTGCTACTGTTACTGCAAATCCTACCTCTACTTCTAATTATACAGTAAGTGGTACTGATGGAGCTGGTTGCTCCGGAACTGCTTCAGTCACAGTCACAGTTAATACAGGTGTTACACTCAGTGTGACTCCTTTATCACCCTCTATTTGTATTGGCGGAAATATTGTATTGACAGCCACTGGTGGGACATCATACACCTGGTCTCCTGCAATTGGTTTATCTGGAACTACCGGAGCTACTGTTACAGCCAATCCTTCATCAACAACAATTTATTCTGTTACTGCAACAAATGCAAACGGTTGCTCAGCAACAGCAAATGTCACAGTTACGGTGGGTGCAACATTGACTCCGACTGTAACTCCAACTTCTCCATCTGTGTGCATTGGAGGAAGTGTGGTATTGACTGCTTCAGGTGGAACCACATACAGTTGGGCACCTGCAACCGGGCTTTCTTCAACAACCGGAGCCACAGTAACAGCAAATCCTGCATCTACAACTATATATACTGTTACAGTTACCAATGCAAGTGGATGCACTGGTTCCACTTCTGTTACTGTAACCGTAGGATCAAATCTAAATATTACCGTTACACCGAATGCTGCTACAATTTGCCCGGGTGCCAGTGTTCAGCTAAGTGCTTCAGGTGCGACAAATTATAACTGGAGCCCTGCAGCAGGATTGTCAGGAACAACGGGCACAACAGTAACTGCTAATCCAAATGCTACAGCGACATATATTATAAATGGTTCTGATGCTTCAGGTTGTTCAGGAAGCACAACTGTTACAATTTCCGTTTCTCCTCTTACAGCAATAGCGTCTTCAACAAATGAAAACTGCGGACAGGCAAACGGATCAGTTACAGTAACTGCCGGGGGTACTTGCGTTTCAGGATTTGCTTATCAATGGAATACTGTTCCACAGCAATCCACGCAAACTGTAAATAATATTTCTGCAGGGAATTATACAGTCACCGTGACTTGCGGAGCATGTTCAGTAACAGCGACGGCATTAGTAACCAATGTAGCGGGACCCTCAGCAACAGTAACAAATGTTATAGCTGCAACCTGTGGACAGGTTAATGGCAGTGCAACAATTTCGCCAGTTGGTGGATCACAGCCATATACTTATCATTGGTCAAACGGACAAACAGGACCAACTCTAGCCGCTGTAGCTGCCGGAACATATACGGTTACTGTACAGGATGCAAATAATTGTAGTGCTGTGAATACTGTCACTATACCAAACTCCGCGGGACCAACTTTAACAGTTACAAACATAGTTGATGCAAGTTGTTTCCTGTCAAATGGTTCTGCAGCTGTTAGTGCATCGGGAGGAACACCACCATATAGTTATACTTGGAGCAGCATACCCGTTCAAACTGGCCAAAGCCTGCAGAATGCTGCAGCAGGAAATTATAATGTAACTGTATCTGATGCAAGCGGATGCTCCACTATTACTAGTGTAACAATCGGCCAAACCGGAGGATTGATAGTAACAGCAACTTCTTCAGATGAAGATTGTAATCTTGGCAATGGAACTATTACAGTAAATGCATCCCAGGGAACTGGAAGTTATTCATATATGTGGAGCACTTCGCCGGTGCAGACTTCCAATACGGTTACTGGATTAACTGCGGGAACTTATACTGTGACTGTGAGCGATGGAGTATGTTCAGTAACTACTTCTGTTACTGTGAATAGCTCACCCGGTCCTACTGCCCTGTTTTCGGCACATCCGAACATTGTTGATATTTATAATAGTGATGTATCATTCATTGATCACTCTACTGGAAATATTGTAAACTGGCAATGGAACTTTGGTGATGGAACTCCAGTTGGCAGTGGTGAATCAGTTGACCATACATTCGGAAGTATAGGAATTTATTATGTGACACTAACTATCACTGATAACAATGGCTGTACTGATATTTACATTGATACAATTCACGTAAATGATATTTTTGCATTATATATTCCCAATACATTTTCTCCTAATGATGATGGGATTAATGATTTGTTCCTGCCAAAAGGATTAAGTGTTGATCCGGATAATTTTAATATGGCCATTTATAACCGTTGGGGTAATATTGTTTTTGAAACTTCAAAATGGGGAGAAGGTTGGAATGGTACTTATAAAAACCAAGGTGATCCGAATAATGATGTTATTATGGATGTATATGTTTACCGTATCCGATGTAAAGACCTGAACGGGCAGAAACATCAATATATAGGCCGGGTTACTCTTCTTCCCTGATAAAGCAATAAATAACTGAAATTTTCCTTAAATCAATTCTTTACCTTTGCCGGTAATTATAAAAACATTTTTTATGGAGCATTTTGGTTTTTTGAATTCGGATATTTTTACATGGGTTTTGTTGCCCCTATTAATATTCAGCGCCAGAATTTGCGATGTAAGTATAGGTACATTGCGATTGATATTTGTCTCAAAAGGTTTCAGGCATATTGCACCTTTGCTTGGTTTTTTTGAAGTAATTATTTGGTTGCTTGCCGTGAGCCAGATCATGAAGCATCTGGATAACCTTGTATGTTATATTGCTTACGGAGGTGGCTTTGCAATGGGTAATTACATTGGAATGTATCTTGAAGAAAAATTGTCCATAGGCAATGTTATTATCCGTGTTATCGTGAAATCAGATACGAATGAATTGATAGACGAACTGAGAGCTCAGAATTATGGACTTACAGTGGTTGATGCTGAAGGATCTCAGCAAAAAGTAAAGCTGATATTTTCAGTAATCAAAAGAGAAAATGTTGAACATATTGTTTCTGTGATCAATCAATATAATCCTCATTCATTTTATACAATTGAAGATGTGAAATCTGTTAATGAAGGTGTTTTCAGACGCAACAGGAAGAAAATGGCCGGAACATTAGGCTTGATAAATAAAAAAGGTAAATAGCACAGGTTTATATTTAAATGCTCAATAATAAATTTACAATTCGGGTTTACGGACTGCTCATCAATGAAAATGATGAAATATTAATTACAGATGAAATTTATGAAGGAAAGCGATTGACCAAATTCCCCGGTGGTGGTCTGGAATATGGAGAAGGACCTATTGATTGCCTTAAAAGGGAATGCTTGGAGGAATTGGGGTTCGAAATAGAAGTTAAGGATCATTTTTATACAACCGATTTTTTTCAATCCTCTTATTTCAATAACGATTACCAAGTGCTTTGCATTTATTATTTTATAAAAACAAAAGAGAAATTAATGATTGAAACTAAACATTTCCGTTTTGATTTTCCTGAAGAATCAGATGGCACAATTGTTTTCAGATGGGTCCGCCTGAGTGAAATTTTAAAGGAGGAATTTACTTTTGAAAATGATAGAAGAGTAGCCGGAATGTTATTCGAAAAATATGCAAAATAAAAAACCGGCTTAAGCCGGTTTTTTATTTTAGTGAATAAGGATTAATCAATAATAAGATTCCATCCGAATTTATCTTCAACCTCACCGAGCTGTATGCCTTGTAAATGATAATATAATTTTGTTGATACAGGACCTGCTTTGCCATCTTTGCAGTATTCATAAACCTTATCACTGTCACGATCCAGAATTTTTTTAATAGGAGTAATAACAGCGGCTGTACCACATGCGCCAACTTCGTCAAATTCGGCGAGTTCGTCAACCGAAACTTTTCTTCTTTCAACAGTCATTCCCATATCCCTAGCAATTTCAATAAGACTTTTATTTGTAATTGATGGGAGGATTGAGTTTGATTCAGGTGTTATATATTTATTTCCTTTTATAGCAAAGAAATTAGCGGGTCCGCATTCGTCAATATATTTTTTTTCTCTTGCGTCAAGAAATAAAACAGATGCGAAACCTTCGTCATGAGCTCTTTCAGAGGCTCTCAAACTTGCTGCGTAATTACCGCCCACTTTTATAGTTCCAGTACCCAGTGGTGCAGCGCGATCATAATCACGAACAATTTGTATTGTAACGGGATTAAAACCTTCTTTAAAATAAGGACCAACAGGGCCAACAAAAATCATAAACATATATTCCTTTGCAGGTTTAACTCCTACCTGTGGTCCTGTGCCACATAGCAGAGGCCTGATGTAGAGTGATGCACCTGTTCCATAAGGTGGAATATACTTTTCATTTTTCTTTATAGCCGTAATCATTGCTTCTTTAAAAATTTCCGGTGGAATGGGTTGCATCATAACGCCTTCAGCAGAGCGGTTCATTCGTTTTGCATTTTCTTCCCAACGGAATACACGGATTTTACCGTCTTTTCCTCTGAAAGCTTTCAGGCCTTCAAAAGCTTCCTGTCCATAATGCAGAGCAGTAGCAGCCATGTGCATTGTTACAAATTCGGAGTCAGTTACCTCCATTTTTCCCCAAGCGCCATCCTTGTAAAAGCATCGCACGTTGTAGTCAGTTTTGAAATAGCCAAAAGGAAGGCATTTCCAGTTAATATTTTCCATAGAGAAATTATTTAGAATGTTTAGTATAGCTTTAGTAAAGGCTAAAATAGTAATATTTTCATTCAGGAAAATATATTTTACATTTTTTTTCGTTTATTCGCCTAACTGGCTAATGATAGGGAATGAAGGGGAGAATTATTTAGGCTGGAAATTATACATGATAATTACCATTCTGTTTCAGCAATCAACACCATAATTTTTTCAAGCATTGATTTCATTTTTCCCGCTGTAGCAGTGTGATCGTTTACAATAATTCCAAAGGTCAGTAGCCTGCCTTTTTTGTTGTGAACATAACCCGTATATGACCTGAGTCCGATCATATAACCACTTTTTGCATGCAGGTTATTTTCTGCAACGGATCCTTTGAAGATATCGCTTATTGAACCTGATCGTCCCGCTACTGGCAAGGTGTTGTAGAAAGTGGGGAATAGCGAATCGGAAATAAATGCTTTCATTATTTCTGCAAGATTACGTGGCGATACCCTATTGTCAGATGAAAGTCCGCTACCATCAATCATTTTGAAGCCTGTAAGATCAACGCCTTTTGCTTTCCAGAAACTGGTCACTAGTTGAGTCCCATTGTATGTTGAACCTACTCCTGTTTTTTCAAATGCAAGCATTTTTAATATATCCTCTGCCCAAGTATTAATACTGAAACGATTGGTGTAAAATGCGATTGTATCTAGCGGTGGGCTTTCAAGAGTATAAAAAACAGTAATTGCTCCGGTTTTAATTTTACCTTTTTCTTTCAGTTCTTTATAAGTCGTTGCAGAGTCGGTAACAGCAATTCCTGTATCGGATAAGGCTTTGTACAGCGAATAAGCACAATAAAATGCGGGATCAGGAATTGAAGCCCGGATAAAATATTCATTTTTGCTTTTCGGAATAATTCCTTTAACTGATCGTGTGTTGTCGTAAGCGCCTCCCCATACCCAGGTGTCTTCAGGTGTGTAAACACCACCGGTTGAGATTTTGTTTTTTATTTTAATGTACGGAATGGGAGGATCAAGAGAAGTAACTCTAGCGCTATCTTTATAGCGCAAACCCGATTTAAAAATAATTCGGAAAGTATTTTCATGAAAAGTCAGTCCCGATGCACCTGCACCGTAATAATGGCCAACATCTCCGGGGTTCCAGCTTGCAGGTGTAATTGTATCATCATAAATACTTGCATCGCCAACAATGGCGCCATTAATTTTTTTGATTCCAAGTTTTTGAATATTATTAACCCAGTCAGGAATTAAATATTTCATGTCCTTCATGCTGTCAATTCTTGGCGAACCAAGGGAAGGATCTCCGCCACCTTTAATATAAATATTACCCTGCAAAACTCCATTTTTATCAATTTCGCCATCATAAAAAAGATACGTTTTAAAAGTAAAATCTTTTCCTAGCATGGAAAGTGAAGCTGCAGTATTAATAGCTTTCATTGTGGATGCAGGAACAAGGTGAAATGTATCATTGTAAGCAAAAACCGTTTTCCCTGAATCGGCGGTGATGACGCAGATTCCGAATTTTGCTTTTTTTAAGGATGGATCTTTGCTGAATTTCATCACTTCTGCATTCAGCTTAATGATTGAAGAGTCTTTATATACCTGAGAAAAAACATTTGTTGATACAACCAATAACAGAGGAAAAAGTCCTTTATATATAGAAAGTTTAAAGTGCATAAGTGTTTTTTGCTAAAATATATAAATTAAAAGGTTGTTCTTTCCGCGATAAATCTATTATTCAACATGCAATTGTGAATAAGGATAAAGTGCATGAGAATTACCGGTAAATTAAATTATAATGTAGATATTTTTATTTTTATTATAGATGAATTATCTTTGCGGCTCGATAAACTATTTATGAGAAACATTTTGCTTGTCATACTTTACATTTTAGGATTTATATGCGCTTCACTTTTGATATCACAGATACCGGCGCTAATAAAGGGAGATGCATTCTTCATTAACGGTGAAGAAATGATTCTCTCATTGATTGCCGGTACAGCCAGCGGATTAATTGTCGGTTTCTTTAATATACGCCGATTTGAGCATTACGAATAATTTATTCCCGTATATCATTTATACCTTTCTTCTTTTCTAAAAAAAATATTTTATGAGAAAAAATATATTGCTCCTCTTATTTGCTTTAGCAGGTATCAAGGTATTTCCACAGGATACTCAAAAAGCGTGGATCGATTCCTGTATTGTATCAATCGATCAGCAAATTGGTGAAGAATTTTTGTTGCCGCATATAGTTTCATTTACTATAAACAGACCTGCTATTGGTTTGCAAAAAACAGATATTTATTTTTATTACAATGCAATGTCGTGTGAGAACTGGAAAGAAAATCAAAAAGGAGAAATGGAAATTACAAACAATTCAGTCTTGTCAAAAGTAGTTGTGAAATATAATATCGCTGCGAGTGAATTTCATACTTCTGAGTTTTTTTATTCAGGTGATAAGCTTTTACTTTTTTCCACAACTATTAGTCTTTCTGCTGATAATTCAAGTGATTCATCGGTAGTATATTTTAAAAATGATAATATTATTAATATGCAGCATTTTGCAAATGGAAAAGTTTTTGAAACCAAAAATTCTGATTTTTCTTCAGATGAAAATAATAAGTCAAAAGTTGCCCTTGCTTCATGTAAAGAATATCTCGCTTTATTCAAACAACTAGTGTCTGTAGAAATGAATCAGCATTAGATTTTGCATGCCCTTAGTATTTCACGCTTTCCTTTTGGCCCAGGAAGCTTTTCAATAGTAAACCCGGTTGATTTAAGCGTACGCTTTACATCTCCTTTTGTAGAGTATGTTGTGAGTATTGCATTTTTTTTCATGGATGCATTGATATTGCTGAACACTTGACTGCTCCATAATTCTGGCTGTATATCAGGTGCAAATGCATCAAAGAATACAAGATCAAAATAGTCTTGCGGCAAAATCATCTCAAGTGCGCTTATAAGCATTTTTAGAAAATTAAAATGATCAGAAATTCTTAGAACCTCATTCCATTTACATTGATGCAGTGATAAAAATTTTTCATCCGGGACACCCAGCAATTCCGCATAGTTCAAACGACTAAAAATATTTTCAGGAAGGGGATGTGCTTCAACAGATGTATAATTGCAACGAAAATTATTTTTAACTGAATCTACATAAGCAAGCAACGCATTTAGTCCTGTGCCGAATCCAATTTCAAGAATATTAAGGGATGTGTTTTTTTGAAGTGCAAAATGAATTCCTGCATTTATAAAAATATGCTGCGATTCCGCAATGGCTCCATGAACTGAATGGTAATGCTCTTTCAGCTCGGGTAAAAGCAGAGTATGAGAACCATCTTCGGTAATAATAAACTCAAGATTCATTATTGTTTGTTGTATAAAAACTGAAAATCAAGAATAGTATCGGCTGACGGAATTGTGTTAATCAAAGTATGCGTTGAATAATCGTAAACAAGGATCTGTGTTCCGGTACATATGTACACTTCAGAATTTAAGTCATCATATTTAAAAGTAGTAGCAATTTCACCCGGGAGGTAAGATGTGAGGCTGTTATTCGCATATTGATATTTGTAAATGCCATCATCAAGTGCAACTAAATAAGTATTTGCATCTATCTGTAGTGCATCGTGAATTTGCCCTGCAGGCATTGTATGGGGCTCCCATGTTCCATTATCCGTGATATTGTATATTTTCATAATGCCTTGTCCATTATGGTTTGCAAACAGAAAAACATTATCATTATCCTTTTCGAAAATCTTAACAATTTCATAGTCGGTAGTTATTTGTTGTTTTAAAATTCCAGTGGTAAGGTAATATACACCAAAGATTCTGGAAGTGCCTGAAATCATTGCATGATCAGCGTATAAATAATTTTCATCTGCTGAAATTACAGCAGGGTGGGAGCCTGCAGGTGAATTTGCTGTGATGGTAATTGTTCCTTTATGATTATACCCCTTGATATAACCATCATAGAATGACACATAAATAATATCATTATAACAAGTCGCATTTTCGAAATACGGGAAGGGTGGATTGCTGATCACCGGAACAGACCAGGATTGCTGGTTGTCCGCAATATTATAGGCGTTGAGGTTACCGGTAATTTTTCCACAGGTAATGAATTCCTGAAATTTAGAACTTATTGCAGATCCTGTAAAATCGCCATTGATGTCGAATAATTGCTGTACTGTTCCTGTGGGTGATTTTCTTAAAACATGCACAGTAGTACTGTTTCCGAAGGTGAAGAAATAAATATATTTAAGTTCTTTCGGAATTTCATCTATATTTATTCTCCTGTATTTGTCATGAATATTGGTGCCGTCGGAGGCCCGTATCCAGATATAATAACTTCCTGATGCAAGATTTATATCATTTAATACATAAGGTATTTTTAGTGTCACGGAATTGGTTTCGGGAGTCACAACTACTGTACTAAGTATAGGTATTTTATTATCATCAGTCAATGTAATTTCAATTTGTTTAAGCGATGATTCATCGGTAACTGTTGCAAGAACCCACACTGTGTCCAATGCCGTGTATTGCTGGTTATCATTAGGATTGGTAATTGTTATAGTGGGAGGAATTTCGTCTTTATCTTTTTTACATGAAAAAATAAATAAAAGTGCCAGCAGCAGCGATATTAACAAGCTGTTTTTCATTTTATAAAGGTATTGAATTTTTAAATGCCTTATATTTCAAAAATAAAATTAATTTTGAACTATAAATTAAAAATTGAAATCTGATGCTCGAATTATTAAATCTTGAAAATGTATTGTTTCTTGATATAGAAACTGTTCCAATGTGCGCTGAATATGATCAGTTGCCGGATAATTTTAAAAAACTCTGGTCAAAGAAAGCCGATTTCCTTCCCAGGAGGCCTGAAGATACACCAGCTACTCTTTTTTCGAGAGCCGGGATTTATGCCGAATTTGGAAAGATTATCTGTATATCTTTTGGTGCAATAAAAACCATTGATGGAAAAAAAACTTTTAAAATAAAATCACTTTACGGTGATGATGAAAAAAAGATAATTGAAGATTTTATCCAGATAATAAATACGCAGTATAGCAAGAAAGAAATGATGTTGTGCGGCCACAATGCGAAAGAGTTTGATATTCCTTTCCTGTCAAGAAGAATGATTGTACATTCAATAAAATGCCCGCCAATTCTTGATCTTTCAGGAAAGAAACCATGGGAAGTTGGTCATATGGACACAATGGAATTATGGAAATTTGGTGATTATAAAAATTATACATCGCTTGATCTGCTTGCTACTATTTTCAATATTCCAACACCAAAGGATGATATTGATGGTAGCGATGTTGCCCGCGTATTTTATAAAGAGAAAGATATCGAGCGTATTGCGAAATATTGCCAGAAGGATGTACTGACTGTGCTTCAGGTTATGCTTAGATACCAGGGGAAGCCTTTGTTCAAGCAGGAAGACGTAGTGTTTGTCCTGTAATCACAGGTCATTCGTAAGAAGTTAAAATTTTATTTCAGGTTTGTGTTAATAACTATTTTTGGTAAATTGTTATCAGGGCTTCATCGCTCTTAGTATTTTTGAAGTATGAATGAATTAACAAATCCACAGCAGGAATCAACAAGGAAAAGAACAAAAAAAACAGTTGTTTCTCCTTCAATATTAGAGCATGGAAAATTACCGCCTCAGGCCATTGATCTTGAAGAAGCGGTGCTTGGAGCAATCATGCTTGAAAAAGATGCGCTCACTGCCGTTATTGATATTCTGAGGCCGGATGTATTTTATAAAGAAGCGCATCAGAAAATTTACAGTGCGGTAATAGACCTGTTTAACAAGAGTGAACCCATCGATATTCTTACTGTTACAAGCCAACTGAAAAAGAATGGCAACCTCGAAATGGTCGGAGGTCCTTATTACATTACGCAGCTTACATCACGCATTGCCTCTTCGGCAAACATAGAATACCATTCGAGGATTATATCACAGAAATTCCTGCAGCGTGAACTGATCCGTATTTCATCAGATATTATCAGGGATGCATTTGAAGATACTACAGATGTTTTCGATTTGCTTGATAATGCTGAAAAAAATCTTTTTTCTGTTAGTGAAGGGAACCTTAAGCGAAGCTACGAGAGCATGCCCGATCTTTTAAAGGAAGCAATCGAACAAATCAGAATCGCCAGCAGGACAGAAGATCATATGATGGGTGTTCCCACCGGTTTTACGGAGCTTGACAGGGTTACCGGAGGATGGCAGAAATCCGATCTAATAGTTATTGCAGCACGCCCCGGTATGGGAAAAACAGCTTTCGTTATGTCAATGGCCAGAAATATGGCTGTGGATTATAAGAGGCCTGTTGCCTTTTTCTCACTTGAAATGAATGCACTTCAGTTAGTCACTCGTTTAATTTCTTCTGAAACCCAGTTGTCTTCAGATAAATTGAAACGCGGGCTTCTTGAAACCTATGAATGGGAGCAACTAAATTCAAAAATTGCAAGCCTTACTGAAGCCCCACTTATTATTGATGATACTGCTGCACTTTCAATATTTGAACTTCGCGCAAAAGCGCGCAGATTGAAGCAGCAATATGATATTAATCTTATTGTTATTGACTATCTTCAACTGATGTCAATTGGTGGCGACGGCAAAGGGAACAGGGAGCAGGAAATCAGTAATATTTCACGATCACTAAAAAGTCTGGCAAAAGAACTGAATATCCCCGTTATCGCTATCTCGCAATTGAGCCGAGCTGTTGAAACCCGTGGCGGTTCCAAGAGGCCAATCCTTTCCGACCTTAGGGAATCGGGAGCTATTGAGCAGGATGCCGACCTTGTTTTGTTTATATACAGACCCGAATATTATAAAATAGAGTATTTCGAAGACCAATCACCAACCAAGGATGCAGCGGAAATACTGATTGCAAAGAACCGTAATGGCGCACTGAAAGATATAAGGCTTAAATTTATAGGAAGGTTTGCACGTTTCGAAAACCTTGATTCGGGTGATTTTGATTTGTCTACCTACCAGGCACCATACAATGATAACGAACCGCAAACGCTTACTGTTCCTTCGAAGATGAACGACATGAAGGATGATGACGGCACAGCTCCATTCTGATCTTAATATTTGTTAATTTCAGGATTTGCATATTTATCATTAAAAATTATCGTTATCTTTATACATTGAATTCTCCGGTTTTCATGAAAAAAATAGTTATTATAACGATTGTTTTGTTTTCAACATTCCTTGCAAAAGCGAATCATATTCTTATTGTAATGGATGACACACAAAAGAACCATTTGAAATCATATGGCATTGCTTATTATGCTTTAGAGAAAGACATTGAAGTGAGCTGGCTGCTGAATTACATGGGCGGAAGTTTTATGATGAATTACAACGACTCTGTGGAGAAGGAATGTATCATCCGCGGAATTACCTATGAGATTATTGCCGATACTAAAGCTGCTGCAATTATCACTGAAATTTCTGATGCTGCAGTCAATATGGATGAAGTGAAATTACAGAAAGCACCGAAGATTGCAGTGTATTCACCTGCTGACAAACAACCATGGGATGATGCTGTAACCCTGGCATTGAAATATGCTGAAATTCCTTACAAAGTTGTATATGATGAGGAAGTGATTACCGGAGATCTTCCTTTGTATGACTGGTTACATATGCATCATGAAGATTTTACAGGACAGTATGGGAAATTTTGGGGAGCCTACCAAACTGCAACCTGGTACAAAGAAGATGTGGCGTATAACGAAGCAATAGCAAGGAAGCTCGGATTCAGTAAAGTTTCTGAATTAAAACTTGCTGTTGTTAAAAAAATCAGGGATTTTGTCGCAGGCGGAGGCTACCTGTTTTCTATGTGTTCCGCACCTGATAGTTTCGATGTGGCACTTGCCGCTGATGGTGTTGATATATGTTCTGCTCAGTTCGATGGAGATGCTATGGATCCTAATGCACAAAGCAAACTGAACTATGATAACTGTTTCGCATTTACTAATTTTAAAATAAGTACCAATCCTTACGAATACGAAATCTCAACTATAGACTGCAATCCTGCAACACGCAAGGTTACTGAGGCAAATGATTTTTTTACACTTTTTGAATTTTCCGCAAAATGGGATCAGGTTCCGACTATGCTTTGCCAGGATCATACGAGCATAATAAAAGGATTTCTTGGCCAGACAACGGCCTTTCATCTTGATCAGATAAAATCGAATGTTCTGATATTAGGGCAAACAAAGTCACTGGATGAAGCAAAATACATTCACGGAGAATATGGAAAGGGAACCTGGACATTTTTAGGTGGTCACGATCCTGAAGATTACAACCACATGGTAGGCGATCCTCCCACGGATCTTGATTTATTTCCTAATTCGCCCGGTTACAGGCTTATTTTAAACAATGTATTGTTTCCTGCAGCTAAAAAGAAGAAACAAAAAACCTAATAAAAAAACCCTTCATCATCTGAGGGTTTTTTTTATTAAAGAATTTTATTTTAATGGCTTACATTTTCCATGGCTTTCGGATCGTGTTTGTGTTTAAACATAATCGCAAACAGAACAGCTACGATAAGTGAATAGACTGCAAAGGTCAGCCAGATTCCGTGCCAGTTTTTGCCTTCAGGTGTTACGTAATATTTGTCAATTAGAAAACCGCTAATTGTACTTCCAAGGTATGCACCAATTCCGTTTGTCATCATCATGAATAATCCTTGCGCACTCGACCTGATACTAGAATCAGTAGTAGTTTCAATAAACAATGATCCGGAAATATTAAAGAAATCGAAAGCCATACCGTACACTATGCATGAAGCAATAATCATCCATAATCCTTCTTCCGGATTGCCGAATGAAAATAAGCCAAAACGCAGAACCCACGCCAGCATTGAGAATAACATTACTTTCTTAATGCCAAATCTTTTCAGGAAAAATGGAATTGTGAGAATAAACACAGTTTCAGAAATCTGAGAAATGGACATAATGATAGTTGAATATTTTACAACGAAAGAATCCGCATACTGTGGAATATTCCTGAAATCATCAAGGAATGAATCACCATACATATTTGTCAACTGTAACGCTGCGCCCAGAAACATGGAGAAAATGAAAAACAATGCCATTTTATAATTAGCAAAAAGTTTAAACGCATTTAAACCCAACTGTTCAATAAATGAAGCATCTTTAGCAATAGTCTTTTGTGGTGGGCATTTAGGTAACGTAAATGAATAGATACCTAAAACGATGGCTACAGCACCCGCAATCAGAAACTGATTTGAGTTTGCTTTGCTTCCGCTGAGGTTTGTAATCCACATAGCTGAAATAAAACCAATGGTTCCCCATACGCGGATAGGAGGAAATACTTTTACAACATCAAATTTATTGTCCTTTAAAATATGATAGGCAATAGAATTCGATAATGAAATTGTTGGCATGTAACAGATCATGGCTCCGAAAATTACCCAGTACAAGGTATCAGGATCATTTACCTTTGGAACATAGAAAAGAATTAATCCATAACATATGTGCAATATGCCATAAAGTTTTTCTGCATTCAGCCACTTGTCAGCAATTATACCTGTAAGTGCAGGCATAAAAAGTGAAGAAAGCGCGAGTGTAGAGAAAATTGCTCCGAACTGAGCTCCCGTCCAGCCTTTGGCATGGAAACAATAAGTGCCAATTGTAATTAACCATGCACCCCAAACAAAGAACTGCAGGTAACTCATTAGTGTGAGTCGAAATTTAATGCTCATATTTTAGTGTTTTAGATTGATAGCGAAAATTTTGAGTGGAGCAAAAATAGTAAAATCTTTTATGCCGGAATGAAATTATGTGAAGTAACAATTTGTTGGAATATTTTTAAGCAAAAAAAGCTGCCTGAACAGACAGCTTTAAGCATAAAATTAATTTATTTTATTGCATTGTAAAATTGTAAGTGATTCCGTTTATGGTAAGGCTGGCCTGGTCATCGCAGGTTCCGTTGCCAAAATCCACAGTTCTGATGGCAAGTCCGTCGGGTGCGATTTCAACTGTGCCACTTTCAATCCATTTGCAGTTAAGGGCTATCCGCAAAGGGGCAGTAATACTGACTGTAAAGGTATTTCCATTGGCATCTGTTCCATTGGCAGATCCTTCAATCAGGTAAACATCATCCATCCAGTTTGGCCAGGTTGTATTTTCACCTTCAATCCATTCACGCGTTCTTGTTGAGTTCCAGTAAATAGGATTTCCTGTGGGAGGAGTAATTTTTGCATTGGAAACAACAATTGAATATTTAAGATTGTGGCCCGTCCCGTAGATTCCTACATGCCCAAGATTTGTTATGGTTTTGGTACCTTCAATATGATAATCGTTCACATAATACTGATCAAGTGTAACGGTTATTACAGTCAGTGAATCCCTGTATTTGCCGGTAAGGTTTGCAATTATTTTCCCTCTTCTGAACCGTGTGTCACTGCATAAACAATTCGTGGAGCCAAAATCAATAGTAAGAGTTTTTGGCCATGTGCCCGTATCGAAAGGCGTAATTGTAACAGTGCCGCATCCTATTGAATCAAGTTGCTTGATTTTGCTTACACCTGGCAGAGATGTATCTTTCGCGGCTTTATCAACCTGGAGGAACACATCGTTGAAAGCATTTTCAGCAATAGCATTATCCTGTGCTGCGCGCTGGTCTTTATCTTCCTTGTCTTTCTTGCATCCTACGTAAACAAATGCGAGAGTGAGCAGCAGAAAAGTTGTTGTAATAAATATTTTCTTCTTCATGGAATTGTTTATTATGCTTTTTCAAAAATTAAATATGAATATGTGAAATCATTTTGTTCATCATGATCGCAGTCTTCTTTGCTTATAAGTTTCCACTCCGCTGTATTGAGTTCTGGAAAAAATGTATCAGCATCAAAATCTTTGTTCACTTTAGTCAGGTATAATTTATTTGCTATTGGCAGAAACTGTGCATAAACAGATCCACCACCAATAATAAAATTCTCATTTGTGTCATGACATTTTTCAACAGCTTCTTCAATTGAATACGCCATTACACAACCTTCAATCGTTTCGCCCGGAATATCTGTAATTACAATATTGGTGCGGTTTGCAAGTGGTCTTACGGGTAATGAATAAAAAGTATTCTTTCCCATAACCACGGTATTGCCATTAGTAAGCCGCTTGAAACGCTTCAGATCCTCGGAGATATGCCATAGCAATTTATTATCCTTGCCGATAGCGTTATTATGTGCAACTGCAACTATAATTGAAATTTTTTTTTGCATTTCTTCAACAGTCATTATTAATCTTGATACTCATCATTCTGACACTATACTGCTACAGGTGCTTTTATATGCGGATGCGGGTCGTAATTTTCCAGTTTAAAATCGTCAAATTTAAAAGAGAAGATATCTTTAACATCAGGATTAATCTTCATTTGCGGCAGTGCTCTTGGCTCTCTCGATAACTGTAGTTTCGTTTGATCCAGATGGTTCAGATACAAATGTGCGTCTCCGAAAGTGTGAATAAAATCGCCGGGTTCTTTGTTGCACACCTGTGCTACCATGAGTGTGAGAAGAGCATAGGATGCAATGTTAAAAGGAACTCCTATGAAAATATCAGCACTGCGTTGGTAAAGCTGGCATGACAATTTATTATTTGCAACATAAAACTGAAACATCAGGTGACAGGGTGGAAGTGCCATTTTCTCAATTTCGCCCACATTCCATGCGCTCACAATTATTCTTCTTGAATCAGGATTATTTTTTATCTGGTGAATAATCTGTGAAATCTGATCAATGGTTTTATCACCGCAGCCCCATGAACGCCATTGGTGGCCATATACCGGACCAAGATTTCCGTTTTCGTCGGCCCACTCATCCCATATTGAAACACCGTTGTCTTTAAGATATTTTATGTTGGTATCACCCTGAAGAAACCAAAGCAATTCATGAATAATAGAACGAAGATGAACTTTTTTTGTGGTGAGCAATGGAAATCCTTCCTGTAAATTGAATCTCATCTGGTAGCCGAAAACACTCATAGTTCCCGTGCCAGTCCGGTCTTCCTTCTTTGTGCCGTTTTTCAGCACATGATCCATCAGTTCCAAATACTGCCTCATTCAATAAAAAATTTGGGAAAATTATTCTTATTTAACTTATAACTTGTCAACGTGCAATCTTATTTCTTCTTTTTTCTTTTATTAATTTCATCCCTAATAAGCGAAGCCTTTTCATAAGCTTCTTCTTCAATAGCTGCTTTAAGAAGTTCTTCTAATTCAGGAAGGGGCATGCTCGCATATTCAGTATTGCTGACAGGTTTATCTTTTACTGAACTTTCTTCAGTATCATCTGTATCAGAAGCCTCAGTGGTATCTTCATCCATGATGATGCCTGCTGCATTTAATATAGATTCATATGTGTAAATAGGACATTTTACCCGTAAGGCAATAGCTACTGCGTCAGAAGTTCTGGAATCAATTTCGATGGTATTCTTTCCATCGTTGCATACCAGTTTTGCAAAGAAAATACCATCAGTGAATTTATAGATAATAACTTCTTTGACAGTAACATTAAATGTGTCGGCAAAAATTTTAAAAAGATCATGCGTAAGCGGCCTTGTAGGTTTCATATTCTCAAGTTCAATCGCTATAGACTGCGCCTCGAAACTGCCTATTATAATAGGTAATCTTCTTTTACCTTCATGCTCAACTAGAATCAGTGCATAAGCACCGGACTGCGATTGGCTATATGATATTCCTAAAATTCTGAGTTTGGTCTTATCCATAATTCAACTAGCAAATCTGCCCAAAAATAATTAGTCGATAAAAGTACAAAAAAAAACTTTTCGATGGAATTATTTATAAGATTAAAATATATAATGTTGTGGGACTGCATAATTAGTAAATGAAAATCAGGTATTAAAGGACTTAAATGGTAAAATAAATTGAATTTGTTTCCACTTTGTAGAAATACTTTTTTATCTTTGCCGCGATTTTGAAAAACCTAAAACCACTAATATGAAAAAGTTAGTTTCTTTATTATTGTTATTATTACCAGCGGCGACATTCGCCAGTGAAGCGGATTTAAAGGTACCGAATGCTATAAAAAGTGAAAATATTTTGTATTGGGGATTTGTGGTATGTGCCCTAGGATTGCTATTTGGTTTGTACCAATTTATGAAAGTAAAAAAATTACCTGCCCATAAAGCAATGCTTGATGTGTCAGATGTGATTTATAAAACTTGTGTTGCTTATCTTAAACAACAAGGTAAATTTATTGCTATTCTTTTTATTTTTATTGGTGCGGCTGTGGCTGGTTATTTTGGATTTTTGGCCAAAGGTCATGATGGCGAAGCACTATTCGGAATAGGCGGTGTTTTATTAATCTTAACATGGACCATAATTGGTATCTTAGGATCTTACACTGTTGCTGCATTTGGTATCCGAATGAATACTCTGGCAAATTCACGTATGGCTTTTGCTTCACTGGAAAAGAAACCTCTTAAACTTCTTAATATACCTCTAAAAGCAGGGATGAGTATTGGCGTTATGCTTGTATGTATTGAGCTTATCATGATGCTTATCATTTTATTACTTATGCCCGGAGAATTAGCGGGAGCTTGCTTTATAGGTTTTGCCATTGGTGAATCGTTAGGTGCTTCTGCTCTTCGTATCGCAGGCGGTATTTTTACCAAAATTGCTGACATTGGTTCCGATCTGATGAAAGTCGTATTCAAAATTGGAGAAGATGATCCCCGTAATCCCGGAGTTATTGCTGATTGTACCGGGGATAACGCTGGTGATAGTGTTGGTCCTACTGCCGATGGTTTCGAAACTTATGGTGTGACAGGTGTTGCGCTTATTTCTTTTATTCTTTTAGCTGTTGGAATTTCTGGAAATTTAGATTTAACGGCTATTTTACAGGTAAAGCTTCTTGCTTGGATTTTCCTTATGCGTATTCTAATGGTTATCACCTCTGTTGTTGCTTATTATATTAATGGAGCGTTGAGTACAGCCAAATATAGCAATAAAGACGATCTTGATTTTGAAAAACCGCTTACAAGTTTAGTTTGGATAACTTCAATACTGTCTATTGTTGTTACTTTTATTGCAAGTTATATAATGATACCTGACCTTAATGGCAATACTGATATGTGGTGGATACTTTCAACAATTATAAGTTGCGGTACTCTTGGAGGTGCACTAATTCCGGAAATTGTAAAAGTATTTACATCGCCAAAATCGGCGCATGTACAGGAAGTAGTCAGTGCCGGCAAAGAGGGTGGAGCATCCCTAACAATTCTTTCTGGTTTTGTTGCAGGTAATTTTTCTGCATTCTGGATGGGCCTGGTATTTTTCTTATTGATGTTTATGGCTTATTTCATGAGCACATTTGGCTTACATGAAATAATGGTATATCCATCCATTTTTGCTTTTGGTTTGGTTGCTTTTGGCCTTTTGGGCATGGGACCTGTTACAATTGCTGTTGATAGCTATGGACCTGTAACTGACAATGCTCAATCAGTTTATGAATTATCCCTCATCGAAGAAAATCCTAATGTTAGTGCTGAAATTGAAAAAGATTTTGGTTTCAAACCTGACTTTGAAAAATCAAAACATTATCTTGAAGCCAACGATGGTGCAGGTAATACGTTCAAAGCAACCGCAAAGCCAGTACTTATTGGCACCGCAGTTGTTGGCGCTACTACCATGATTTTCTCATTGATACTTATGATTCAGAAAACAACTGGTGTAAGCCCTGAGTCTGTTCTGAATTTATTGAATCCATATACTATATTAGGATTTATTCTTGGCGGTGCTGTTGTTTACTGGTTTACCGGTGCATCTACACAAGCTGTTACAACTGGTGCTTTCCGTGCTGTTAAGTATATTAAGGAACATATTAACCTGGATCCAAGTGCTCCTAAAAAAGCCGACCCCAAATCGTCAATCGAAGTTGTAAAAATATGTACACAATACGCTCAAAAAGGTATGTTCAATATTTTTATTGCCATATTCTTTTTTGCCCTTGCATTTGCATGTCTCGCAGCTCCAAGAGGTTTGGACGCTGGTATTGTGAAAACAATTATAGCTGGTACAGCAACTCCTGAACAAATCAGTTCTAGTATATTGTTATCTCAGCCAATTTCATTGTTTATTGGTTACCTGATTGCTATTGCTGTCTTTGGTTTATTTCAGGCTGTGTTTATGGCAAATGCCGGAGGTTGTTGGGATAATGCAAAAAAAGTTGTTGAAGTTGACCTTAAGATGAAAGGTACCCCTCTTCATGATGCTACTGTTGTTGGCGACACAGTTGGTGATCCTTTCAAAGACACATCTTCCGTCGCCTTAAATCCTATAATAAAATTTACTACCTTATTCGGATTGCTGGCTATGGAAATTGCAATTTCAGTTGCGTTCAGAGATATCGCTCCTTACTTTGGTATTGGATTCCTGATTATAGCTTTGATTTTTGTATGGAGATCATTCTATAAAATGAGAATTGAAAAGTAAATTATAATCCAAATAAAAAAATCCCTGATGAAGGGATTTTTTTTATTTATGGAAGGGCATTTATAACAATTGTCGCTATAGCAAATACGGTCGCACCAGCCACTGTGCCTAATAATGCATTTTTTACTTTCTTACGAGTAGCGGTGGTCATATAACCATCAACAAAATCTTTGTTTGTCCTCATTTCAGGTTTGGTGGTCTCTGAAAGCTTTATTTTAGGATCAATTACACCCATTGCTGTTCCAAATACTGCCGGGCTTAAAAGTCCCCAGAAAGCTAATTTATAAGTAGCTACAAATCCCAAAGCAAATCCTCCAACAGTTATCCATGGTGCTTTATAATTCTTAATGGCTTCACGCTCACCCGCTATATAATATTCCATTTCAGGAATTGAGAGTTTGTAACCAATGGCTGTATCCTGCCTGTAAAGGATTCTATCCGTTTTGTCAGAATAATTTATTGAGAAAATATTGATTTTATCGACTGCCTTTTGTTTTGCTTTTCCGCGAATTACAATATCGTATTTCATTAATGCATTTGTAGGTTCATCGTAAATACTTTTTGCAACAATTCGTTTTCCATTAAGAAGATTAATTGTGTCCTGTGAAAAACTTTTTGTGCATATTGACAATAACAAACAACAAATTGTAAAAGATAGCAAGGGCTTCATTCGCAGTATATTTTATGTAAATATAATTAATTAAAGATGTATTGTAAAGCAAAAGAAGAAATTATTTTCGAATTTAACTCTTTCATTTATTTGTGAAAATAATAACAAATCATATTTGTTTTGTCAAAGTACAGGATTATCAGGACTTTTCGTGTTGAATAAATTTTGTCAATAAAACGACTTAAAAAATAATTTACTTCTATATTTGCATGAAAATTCGTGCTAACATTTTAAAATAGTTCACTAATGATAACAGATAATTTTACATTTCGCCACAATGGCCCCGGGAAAGAGGAAATTGAAAATATGCTTGCCGTTATTGGCGCAAAAACTGTTGATGCGCTAATTGAAGAAACTGTTCCTGCATCCATTCGAATGAAAGCTCCGCTGAATCTGCAAAACGGAATCAATGAGCAACAGTATATTTCACAATTAAAAGAAATTGGTTCGAAGAATAAAATTTATAAATCCTTTATAGGACTTGGTTATTATAATGCAATTACTCCTGGTGTCATTACACGAAATATTCTTGAAAACCCGGGATGGTATACTGCTTACACACCTTACCAGGCTGAGATTTCACAGGGCCGTCTTGAAGCTTTATTGAATTTTCAGACCATGGTTGCTGATCTGACTGGCATGCCAATTGCCAATGCATCCTTGCTGGACGAAGCCACGGCTGCAGCTGAGGCAATGATTATGCTTTTTAATGCACGGTCGAGAGATGCTGTGAAAAAAGGTGCAAATAAATTTTTTGTTTCTCAGAATTTATTCCCTCAGACCATTGATGTGTTGGTTACAAGATCTGCACCTCTTGGAATTGAACTGGTTATCGGGTGCCATAACAGCATTGCTTTTGATGATAAAATGTTCGGAGCAATTATCCAATATCCAAATCAGAAAGGAAAAGTAAGCGACTATTCCGATTTTGTAAATAAAGCTCACGCAAATAATACTTCAGTGGCTGTGGCTGCAGACCTAATGAGTCTTGCACTTTTAACTCCTCCGGGTGAATGGGGTGCTGATGTAGTTGTTGGTTCTACACAACGGTTTGGTTTGCCACTTGGATATGGCGGTCCTCATGCCGGTTTCTTCGCAACCAAGGAAGACTACAAACGCAGTATGCCGGGAAGAATAATTGGTATATCAATAGATGCTACGGGAAGAAGGGCATTGCGTATGGCACTGCAAACAAGGGAGCAGCATATTAAAAGAGAAAAAGCAACATCAAATATTTGTACTTCACAGGTTTTGCTGGCTATCATGTCAGGCATGTATGCTGTATATCATGGTTATGAAGGAATAAAGGAAATAGCTGCAGATATTCATAAAAGCGCATGTATGCTTTCAATTGAATTGATAAAGCTCGGATTCAAGCAATTGAATGAAACGTTTTTTGATACGCTCCAGATTGAGCTTCCTGCTGGTGTTTCATCTGATTCAATAAAGAAAGTTGCTCTGGAAAATAAAATGAATTTCAGGTATGTTTCTGAAAATATTGTAGGAATCAGTGTTGATGAAATTACCGAAACGGATGATCTTAACACGATTCTAAGCATTTTTGCGAAGGCTAATGACAAGCAATTTGAAGGGATAAAATCTTCAGTTGACAATTGTGCAATCCCTGCAAACTTATTAAGGACAAGCAAATTCATGCAACATCCGGTTTTCAATTCACATCATTCTGAAACGGAAATGATGAGATACATAAAGAAACTGGAATTAAAGGATCTTTCATTAAACCGCTCAATGATTCCGCTAGGAAGTTGCACTATGAAATTAAATGCAGCCGCGGAATTGTTTGCCTTGAGCTGGCCTGAATTCGGTGCAATACATCCCTTTGTTCCCATTGATCAGGCTGAAGGCTACCAGATATTAATAAAGGAACTTGAAAAACAGCTTTGTGAAATAACAGGTTTTTCAGCAATATCATTCCAGCCGAATTCAGGAGCTGCCGGGGAATATGCAGGACTGATGGTCATAAGGGCTTATCACCTGAGCAGTGGAGATGATAAACGTAAGATTGCTTTGATTCCTGCTTCAGCTCACGGAACAAATCCTGCAAGTGCCGTAATGGCCGGGATGCAGGTTGTAGTTGTGAAATGCGATGATAAAGGAAATATTGATATCAGTGATTTGCGCGAGAAAGCTGTGCAAAACAAAGATACACTTGCTTGCCTGATGGTTACTTATCCTTCCACTCATGGAGTATTTGAGGAAGGAATCCTTGAAATTATAAATATTATTCATGAAAATGGTGGCCAGGTTTACATGGACGGTGCAAATATGAATGCACAGGTAGGACTTACAAATCCCGGAATTATTAAAGCCGATGTATGTCATCTTAATTTGCATAAAACATTTGCAATCCCTCATGGTGGCGGTGGTCCGGGAGTAGGCCCTATTGGTGTTGCTAAACATTTAGTACAGTTTTTGCCATCGCATATATGTGTGAAAACAGGTGGCGAAAATGCCATACATGCCGTATCTGCCGGCCCATATGGAAGTGCAATGGTTTTGTCAATTTCTTATGGTTATATTAAAATGATGGGTGGAGATGGCTTAACTGAAGCTACTAAAATTGCTATTCTCAATGCAAATTATATTAAAACCAGGCTTGAAAAGTACTATCCAATATTATATACAGGTGGAAAAGGCCGGGTGGCCCATGAGATGATTCTTGATTGCAATGCGTTTAAAAGAACAGCAGATATTGAAGCGATAGATATTGCCAAAAGGCTTATGGATTATGGCTTTCATGCACCTACAGTTGCATTTCCTGTGCATGGCACGTTAATGGTTGAGCCCACAGAAAGCGAACCACTTAATGAACTTGACAGGTTTTGTGAGGCAATGATCTTGATACGTCAGGAAATAGCAGACGTGGAAAGCGGGAAAGCCGATAAAGCAAATAATGTCATTAAAAAGGCCCCTCATACTTTAGGCGTAATTGCTGCTGAAGAATGGTCAGCTCCGTATACAAGAACAACCGCCGCATTCCCAATGGATAACCTGAAAGAAGATAAGTACTGGCCTACAGTTTCGAAGATAGATGATGCCTATGGTGACAGAAACCTAGTTTGCAAATGTGAAGCATAGTAACAGCAGGTAAGCGAATTAAGAGCACTTAATAATCAAAATAGAAGTCCTCAATCCGAATACGGATTGGGGGCTTCTATTTTGGGTTTGTTTATTTCTTGTTGAAAAATACGACTAAAAATATTTTTGGTATTTAAAAAAATACTATTTTTGCGCCTAGGAAACCCAAAATTAATTATAAACTAAAAAAACACAATCGTATGAAAAAATTTTACGTTTTAATTTTAGCAGTTGTTATCTCAATGAGTGCTTTTGCTCAGAGACCAGTAGGTAAAGCACATAAATTAGCAAACTCTACAGAAATTACTTCATTAAAGCTTGATACAACGCTTATACCAACAGCAATGTTTGATACAGCTTGTAGCAATCATTTAACATATTACGCTGGATCAGGAATGGGATATGTTACAGGTACAAATTCATATGGTGACCTTGAAAAAGCTGAAAGATATAATGGAACAGGTACAGTTTCTGAAGTATTGGCTTATGTTATGTCAACTACTCCAACCTCTACACAAAACACTACTATTAAATTATACAGTGTAAACCCAACAACTACTGCTCCAAATGCAGTTTTAGGCACAAGTACTCCTGTTGCTATCAGCGCATTCAGTACTACAGGATTTACATCATATACATTTGCAGCTCCTATTGCTGTTACCACTAAATTTTTTGCTAGTTTTGTTGTACCTGCAGCTGATACTGCTTTTGTAATTTCTACTAATTCTTCAATTTGTAATTCAATTGACTCTGCATCATGGGAACTTTGGGGACCAGCTCCAAGTACTGATTGGCATTCTATTGCTACTGCTTGGTCAGATGGTACTGGCGCACCTTTAACGATTGATTTAGCTATATTCCCAGTATTAACAACTTCAGCAAGTATTAATGATGACTATTTTATTGATGGCATCAAATTAGGCCAGAACCAGCCTAACCCTGCTTCAATTAATACTTTAGTTCAGTATGAAATTCAGAATTCTGCAAGTGTTATGTTAGAAATATATGATGTTACAGGAAGACTTGTAGCTAAATATGACGAAGGAACACAATCAGCAGGAAGACATAATATCATGATTGATTCTGACAAATTAAATCAGGGAACTTATTACTATTCTTTAAAAGCTGACAGCCACAGAATAACCAAGAAAATGGTTGTTACCCAATAATATTATATTTCAAGATTGAAAGGCTGCCTGTTTACAGGCAGCCTTTCTTTTTAATAAATCAATTGAATAATAAATTCTGGGAATTTGAGTTCTGTTATGCTATAATATTAATAACAATAGAGTATGACATTTTTTCTAACTTTGCAAAAAACAAAATAAAGTAATAATTTTTCTATGAAATTAAAATTAAGTATTTCGTTGATTGTTGTAATGATAATATCTTCTGCATCAATACAAGCCCAGCATGATAAAAGTAAAACCAAAGTACTGGCAGTACCCCCCCTTTCATTATTGAAAACTCCTACAGATACTATAAAACCTGTAAGCTTTGCTACCGGAACTCCTACTTTATACAAGTATGTGGATGGTGGATATAGTTTTGGGGTAAACGGACTTGCTGACAGGGCTATGGCCCAGGTTTATAAGGTGAGTACATCTTATATTGTAACCGGTATTGCTTTATGGATTGGCGTGAAACAGCAAGTAGGAACAGCAGATACACTTAATGTTTATACATATAAGCTTGACGGGCCAGGTACAGATACTTCGGGTATCATTAGCAATGCACCAGATTCTATCGACAATCACTTGAAGATTACAACTGATAATATTGATACAACAGGATTGACATTTCTCTCCTTCCCTTCAGAATACATTGCTTATGTTGATTATGCAGTAGGAATAAATTTCTCTTCGATGGAGAACGATACACTTGGACTTGTTTCGACACATGATAGTGATGCAACCATACCTAACCTCTCTTGGAATCAATGGGCTGATGGCACCTGGCACAGCATTTACGAACCAATGAACTGGGGTATGAACCTTGACCTTGGAATTTTTATGATAGTGGATAAGAGCAGCGCGAATGTAAATGACAATTACTTTGTTGATGGAATAAAATTAAGCCAGAACCAACCAAATCCCTCTTCCGGTAGCACTTTGATACAATATGAAATTGAAAGTACAGGCCTGGTTACATTGGAAATTTATGATATGACTGGCAAAAAGGTAGTATCAATTAATGATGGAAAACAACTTGAAGGAAACCATTCATTAATTGTTCCGACTGAAAAATTAAGTAATGGGACCTACTATTATTCTTTGAAATCAGATCATCACAGACTGACCAAGAAAATGACAGTGATACAAGAATAATACTTTGTGAATTTTTTTAAGAAAATTCACAGTAAAGTCATAAATATTTTTGCACAGATTTAGAATCTTTTTACCTTTGGCAGGAAACCAGATGTTATATTTATTATAAATCACAAATTAATAATTTAACCAAACAAAAAAGTATGAAAAAATTATTTACTCTTTTCATTGTGATGCTTTTTGCATCAATGACTTTTGCACAGGTTGTTAACCCGATGCATTCAGTCAAGCATGGCCCTACAATTACAAAACAGGTTAATCTTAAATCGTTAACACCACACTCATATTCAAAGGGTACTACAAGGTGGTTCAATTACGGCGAAGCAATTGATTCATTGCTGGGTGGCGTTGCCACAATTTATGGTAATATTCTTTTCCCTGATACCACAATTATTGTGGCATATTCAGGAGGAGTTTATGCGGGCCCTTGGATTCATAACCTGGGTGATGTACTTGATGCACATGATATGGATTTTAATGATCCTTCACTTTTCCCGGGATCATTAGCCATAACTAACAGCAGTACCTATAATATTGATTCTATTGGTTTATACGGAATATATGAAAGACATTCTGCTGACAGCATTGTTGACACTCTTGAAATTGAAGTTGCTGTAAATAATACATTGCCAAAATATTATTTTGTTGGTTCAGCAATTAATACGAATCTTAGTGTTGATACAGTTTGGATTCAGGGCTTATCATACGCATATGCCACTAATACATTAGGACTAACCGGAAAGAAAACATACAAATTCCCTTTGACCAAGCAGTTTTATGCTGATTCATTAGACAATGGCTTACACTATATTGAAATTTCAACCGCAGATTTACCTACTGTTGCTGCAAATAAATATGTTGTCAGTTCAGTGAAATTTGTTCCCGGGTATTCATGGATCCCAAATGTAGATAGCCTGGATGATTTTAATGCATTCCATTTCCTTTCATTCCTTGAAAATTCCGGAAGCTGGCCAGCATATACAAAAAGAGATTTTAATATTTCATACATAATTCCCCAAGATGTAAGATATAATGTTGCCGGTACATGGAATGGTTTATTTGTTCCTTCTTTTGCTTACATGGGTGGAACTGGAACCGATGATTATCCATATGAACATCATTTAATTTATTATTTGGTTGATTGTCAAACCAATTGCGGTTATCTTTCTGTTAATGATTATTCACAAAATAACCAGTTTCAGTTAGGCGAGGCATTTCCAAACCCAGCTAATACTGCAAGTGAATTTGTAATTCCATTTAACTTGACTTCAGCATGTGATCAGATGGAAATAGTAATCTATAACCAGCTTGGACAGGTTATTCAGTCAAAGGAATACACCAGTGTATCTCAGGGTGAACACCAGGTAAAAATTAATACATCTGATTTAAATTCAGGTTTGTATTTTTATTCCTTGACAGCTAACGGTGACAGGTTAACCAAAAAGTTGTTCGTTCAGTAATTGTAATACTATTTTAAAAAGAGGCTGCATAAAGCAGCCTTTTTTTTTTGCCTGCAAATTTTAAATAGTGCTGAAATATTTCCATCAAATATTTTTATGTTGATGATTAAAATATTATTTTCGTTTATCATTTAAATAATAGCTGATGCTTGCCTTATGAAAAAACTATCTCTATTCGTTGCACTCATAATAGGATTCTGCGTTGCAGAAAGCCAGAATATTCAATCCGGTAATAAAGTGTCTGGTCCCAAAACAGTGACTGATACCATTTTCCTTCATGAATTTTTATCCGCTGGAACTCCTACATTACCAACCAGTACGTTAGGCGGATATATGTTCGGAACAAATAAAATGCCCAGCGGTCCTGGTTTTACTATTGATGCTGAGGGTTATCATTTTCCAACGGATACAGCTATTACAAATTATGGAATAAGTGAAGTACTAATAAGAGTGGGTGCCCTGAAGAAAACTTCTGCAAGTGGAACTTCGATGTCATGCCAGGTAATGAAGATTGACGGATCAAATAATTATTTAATAGGTTCAATACCTTACAGTATTTCATGCCCAAATACAATTCTTGGTACAGCTACAATTCCATTTGCAGATATTGATACTAATGCAGGGCATTTTACAATTGCCACTTTTAACCCACCGGTTAATGTTGATACAAATTATGCGGTTGCTGTGGATTTTTCAAGTTTCTACACGAACAGCGATACAATAGGTTTTCTTGCAAGTGCCAATGGGGGAGCCACAGCATCAGGTGCTGGCCTTGCCTATACATGGATGAAGTTTGGAACAAAATGGTACCAGGCATCACATTATTACAGTGGATCTGACCTTTCAATTGCATTCTTTCCTGTGGTGGATACGGGTTATGGCAATGTGATCAATGATTATTTTATCAATGGAATAAAATTAAGTTGTTATCCAAACCCCGTTCAGAACAATGCCGTAATTAAGTATACAATAGAAAAGGAAGCTGACATTACATTTGAAATGATAGATTCGAAAGGGCAGCTTATTTTAACTTCCCGACAAGGTAAGAAAGCTGCAGGCGAATATTCATATGCTCTGGATGCTCGGAAATTAGCTACTGGTACTTATTTTATCTCAGTGATTGCAGGCAGCAGCAGGCTTACGAAGAAAATTATAATTTCGAAGTAATTATTTTTTCACGCAAAGCCGCTAAGCCGCAAAGAGGTTGCTTTTTGTAATTATTGCCCGAAGACGTATTGAATAATGTTTGCGCCCATTTGAAGTGCTTTAAGACGTGTGGCTTCTGAATCTTTATGCACTGATTGATCTTCCCAGCCATCGCCGAGATCGCATTCATAATCATAGAAACAAACCAGCCTTCCTTCATACACAAGTCCGAATCCCTGAGGCGGTTTTCCATTGTGTTCATGAATTTTTGGAAGGCCGTTGGGAAAGGAATATTTCTGATGATAAATTTCATGAGTAAAAGGAAGTTCCACAAAATCAAGTTCAGGAAAAACTTTTTTCATTTCCCTGCGTGCAAATTTATCAATCCCGTAATTATCGGAGATGTGCAGGAATCCGCCACCAATAAGGTAGTTTCGGAGGTTTGTTACATCATCAGCAGAGAACAAAACGTTCCCATGACCTGTCATATGCACAAACGGGTAATTGAAAATTTCAGCACTTCCTACTTCAACTGTTGCAACATCTTCGCTGATATTTGTCCCTAGATTTTCATTGCAAAATTCGACAAGATTGGGCAGCGAAGTAGGATTTGCATACCAGTCGCCGCCGCCTTTATATTTTAATAATGCTATCTGTGTAGCTAGTGGCGCTGGACGGAAAGCCATTGAAATTAATAATATAGTGAGGATGATAATTTTTTTCATTTGATTTAATTAATAGTGTTTTAGTACAGAGTATTTAGTACAGAGTATTTAGTACAAAGTGTTTAGTACAGAGTACAGAGAATTTAATACGGTGTACAAATTTGTGTAAATTGTTGGTATTAGTGATGGATCGGTGAATTGACATTTTAAAAAGAGATTCTATGATTTATTCGAATTCATAAGCGAATATAGCATTCTCTGAATTTCATTATTTGATGAGCTAAGCTTATTAAGTTCTTCTTCTTTAATAAAATTTAATTTGGATGAAATGATAAGTAAGGTTTCAAGTTCTGAAGATGATCCCATAGAAATGCTTAAAAAACGATTGAAATCTTTTTTTGTTTTTCTTCCTGCTCCTTCAGCAATGTTTGTAGCTATTGATACAGTAGCTCGATTAATTTGTGATACAAGATTGTATTGTTCCTTTACAGGAAATGCATCAGTAATCTTATAAACGCAAACAATCAGTTCAATTGCTTTCTGCCAGACTATTAATTCTTTATACTTATTCATTTCTTGATTCACTAAAATTATAAGTAATCAATACTTACTTTTCACTAAGTACTCAATACTATGTACTATCTTAAAAAATCACTCATTTAAAAGATGAATCGTATGGCAAGCTACCACAGCTGCCGTTTCAGTTCTGTAACGGTTAATGCCCAGATTTATTGGGGTAAACCCTTTTTCATTTGCAAAATTAACTTCTTCTTTCGAAAAATCGCCTTCTGGTCCAATAAGAATTATTGCATCTTTTCCTTTTTCATAAATATCTTTCAGCTTTGAAGTGTTTTCGCCGCAATATCCTATATATTTCTCACCACTGAATTCCTGGCTGATGAACTTCTCAAAATTCGTTTCTTCATGAAGCAAAGGATGATAGGCCTTTAACGATTGTTTCATGGCTGAGGTAATTATTTTATTAAGGCGTTCAATATTTATTTTTCTTCGCTCAGAATGCTGGCAAATAATCGGAGTAATTTCATCTATGCCTATTTCAGTAGCTTTTTCAAGGAACCATTCAACGCGGTCGATATTCTTTGTTGGAGCAATAGCAATGTGAAGTTTATAGCTTCGCTTGTTATATTCTGAAATTGTTTCGCTGATATTTACACAGCAGCATTTTGAATTCTCATCAATAATTTCGGCCTTACACAGATCGCCTTTGCCGTTGGTAAGATAAATAAAATCGCCTATGTGCAAACGCAAAACCCTTATGCAATGAGAAGATTCTTCAGGACTTAGTTTATAGGTACCCGCTGTTAAATCAATATTGGGTGTAAAAAACAGGTTCATGTTGTATTACAGTATTGGTAATTTTTGTTTGATAATAATGCTGCAGAAAACTAAAATTAAGAAAATTATAAATAATTATATGCTTTAAAATAGTAGCATATAAAAACAAGGAATTTTTGCTGTAACCACTTGTTTAATACTCCTCCTTATTCTTCTTTGTTTTCAGAAATATTCTTTTCGTATAAACTCAGTATAACGCGAATCAATCTGTACGAAACATATATCAGCAAAGGCCAGCTAAGATACCAAATGATGCTTGTAAGTTGGGTGTTCATTTTTTTATAAATTTAATAAGCGTGTTCATCCTCATTTATTTCTTCGATAGTAATTTTTTTTCTGTCAATAATTCTCCATACGATAAAAATATAAATCAATACAAAAGGAATTAAAAGCGATACGTAGCTCATGGCAGTAAGGGTGTAAAAGCTTGACGAAGCATTCTGTATGGTTAGAGAACTTTGCAGATCGTGTGTAGACGGATAAAAGCATGTGTAGTTGTAACCTGCATTTAGCAACAATGCAAAGACTGTGAGAACCGTTCCTGTGCCTGCAAACCATATCCCTTTCCTGCTTTTTTTGAAAACTGTTATTGCAATTCCGGCAAGAACGCTCACAACACTAACAAGGAAAACGATAAGAACCACCGGCATTTCAAGGAAATTATTCAAATATTTGAGTGATTGCATCGAAACAATTTTTGTTTGAGAATCATATGCAAAACCATCCATGGTTAGCAGGCGGAATGCAAAGAATAAGAAGAAAACGAGAAAAAAAATTGCATTTATTTTTACCTGTTTAAAACAGCGCAGCAAAATACTATCATTTTCAATATTGTTGATCAGGTAAAGTGATCCAAGCACTCTTGCAAGGAAAAACACAGCCAGCCCCAGTGCAATATTATCTGGGTTGAATGCTGCTTCAATTCCACGCAAAGGGTTTTCCCATTTTGATAGATGATAAGTAGATACTGAAAATTCTGAACCTGTAAAAAATGTTGCCACTGCAGCACCAAGCAGGATGACTCCAAGACTTCCATTCAGAAAAAGGAAAAAATCAAATGTTTTTGTTCCAAGAAAATTTGACGGTTTTCTTCTGAATTCATATGACACAGCCTGGATAATAAAGCAAAAAAGAATTAGCATCCACACCCAGTATGCACCTCCGAAACTTGTGGAATAAAATAAAGGAAACGCTGCAAACATAGCTCCTCCAAAGGTTACAAGCGTAGTAAATGTGAATTCCCACTTGTGGCCGAGTGAATTCATTACGAGATTTCTTTCATCTGAAGTTTTTGCAACCGAACCTACAAGTGTTTGTCCTCCCTGTACAAATAGCAGAAATACAAGTAATCCACCCAGTAAGGAAGCAAGTGCCCACCAATACTGCTGAAGCTGAAGATATGATAGTGTTTCAAACATGGCTTTCTCCTTTCATTCCTTTTTTAATTTGTGAAAGCATAATCTTAATTTCTGCAATTAATAATATTGTAAATAGCGAGGCAAACATGAAAAAAGTAATTTGCACAGCCGATGCATCCAGATTCGAAGTAGCAACTGCAGTAGGGAGCAGGTCCTGTATTGCCCATGGCTGCCTGCCCACTTCGGCAACGATCCATCCTGAAATTGATGAAATAAAGGCAAGTGGAAATGACCAGATACATAACCGCAGCCAGAATCGTCGAGAATGAATTTTGGCATTAACAAGGAAAAAAAGCAGTAAAACAAATAGAATTATGAAATAAAATCCAAGTCCAACCATAATATGAAAGCTATAGAATGTCATTGGAACATTTGGTATTATGCTTTCAGGAGAATTCAGGTAACCATAGCCCAGGTAGGAATAATTTGATTCGAAAACTTTTCTGGCACTGTCGGCAACCACAGTATTATTCTGAGCTTTAGCTTCTTTAAAAGTCTTAAGTGCAGCAATTGCAATTTTTCCTTTTTCAATTTTTTCTCCTGCAGAAATAATTTTGTTTTCATTATTCCCATTTGTCAAATCGTTTATTCCCGGTACAAAGGCTTCGCTGTTTCTGTAGCCCAGCATTGAAAGTAGTCGCGGGATTTCAATTTTAAAAATGTATGGATCCTTTGTGTCACCTGTAGTTTTAGAAGGATTCAGAATTCCGAATATTGTTAGCGCAGCTTCCTTTTTGCCCTTATACAAGCCTTCCATTGCAGCCAGTTTTGCAGGTTGTTTCTGAGCTACCTGGTAAGCTGATCCATCGCCAGTAGCTGCAGTGAATAAAGCAGCCACAAGTCCGAATGTTGTAGCGACTATCATGCTGCGGACAGCCATCTGGATATTTCTTTTCTTTAGAATATACCAGCTGCTTACTGCCAATACAAAGAAAGCTGCAACAACGTAACTTGAAAATATTGTATGCAGGAATTTGTTTACGGCTATGGGTGATAAGAGTACCTGCCAGAAGTCGAGCATCTCGCTGCGAGCTGTTTCCGGGTTGAAATGCATACCAACAGGATTTTGCATCCATGCATTTGCAACAAGAATCCATAATGCCGACAGGTTGGAACCAATTGCCACCAGCCATGAAGAAGTAAGATGAAATTTTTTACTCACTTTATTCCATCCGAAAAACATAATCACAATAAAAGTGGATTCCAGGAAAAAGGCCATGATCCCCTCAATAGCTAATGGTGCTCCGAAAATGTCGCCGACAAACCAGGAATAATTCGACCAGTTTGTTCCGAATTCAAATTCCATAATGATGCCTGTGGCCACTCCTATTGCGAAGTTGATGCCGAAAAGTTTCATCCAGAATAAAGTAATTTTTTTCCATTCTTCATTGCCGGTTTTTACATAGATGGTTTCCATGATAGCAATGATAAACGTGAGTCCCAATGTTAGCGGGACAAACAGCCAGTGATAAATGGCGGTCAGGGTAAATTGGGCCCGCGACCAGTCGACCAGCGATAGATCAATATTTTCAATCATTTGACACTTTTATTAGTGGTTAAACGTTCAATCACATGTTGGCTTTTGGCTTTATCATTATCAAAACGTGAGTTGAGATAATCTTTAAAAAAGAAAAGTTTAAGTACAAGAAATATTATTATCAGTTTGATCCCAATAATAATTATCAATTTCCTGCCAACAGAACTTTCTCTAATTCCCTGGAAAAAAGATTTATAAATTCCGGTTAATGAGTTTTTTGGTAACATAATGCCAAAAATATCTACAAATATATGTATATTAGCGCAATTGAAATCATCGAAATGGGGGTAAAAATTTTGTAAATTTGTTCTCTTTGATGATTTTATTTTTTTGAAAGAGCATTCAGAAATGACGAAATAATAGATTATGATGCAGGAAGATTTACCAAAGAAAAAGGATTCAAGGCGAAGTTTTCTGAAGAAATTCGGATTGGTCAGCGCAGGTTTTGTTGCCGGATCAGCTGCAATTTTTTCCGCATTTAATTTTGAAAAGGGCAAAGAGCGATCTGGTAAAAAAACCAAATTGCTTACACAGGATAATAAACTTGTTGAGGTGGATACATTATCCATGGAGTTTATTGAAAAATCCCCATTGGATACTAACCAGGAGCAGGGTAGGGAAGGTCTGAAAGGGAAAAAATGGGTGATGGTGGTTGATCTTTCGAAATGCAAGAATGCGCGGAAATGTATTAGCGCTTGTCAGCATGCGCATCATCTGCAGCCATACCAGTACCATATGAATACTTTACAAATGCAGGATTCTGAAAAAACTGCTTTTTACAATATACCCAAGTCCTGCCAGCATTGCGATAATCCACCATGTGTATCGGTTTGTCCGGTTGATGCCACATTCAAAAGGCAGGATGGTCCTGTCTTGATAGATAACGAACGTTGTATTGGATGTCGTTTTTGCATGGCTGCATGCCCTTATTCTGCACGAATATTCCAATGGTTCGAACCCAAGGATGCCGAAGCTGATAAAAATCTTGCGTATAATGTAGAACTGAATGTTCCGCAAAAGAAAGGTACAATTTCAAAATGTTTATTCAGTGCCGACAGGCTTCGCGAGGATAAATTGCCATATTGTGTTTCTGCGTGTCCTAATGGTGTTTATTATTTTGGTGATGAAAATGAAGACGCTGTAACCAATGGTACCACTAAAGAAACGGCAAGGCTAAGCGAACTTCTAAAAAATAATGCGGGTTACCAGCTAATGGAAGAACTTGGAACAAAGCCCAGGGTTTATTATTTGCCGCCTAAGAACAGGACCGCACCCTTTACGCCTTCAGTTGATGAAATTGAATCAAGTACTGTTTAATAAATATATTCATGACAACTCAGAATAATACAGCATTTGATAAACTTTTCCAGGACCTGACATTTCATATAAGGCTTAACAAGGCATTTCATATATGGATGGCTATTCTGACAGTCTCATTGTTTGCCTGCCTTTACGCATATTACATTCAGTTGTCCACCGGACTTGGTGTTACAGGTATGCGGGATTATGTTACGTGGGGAATTTATATTTCAAACTTTGTGTTTTTTGTAGCCACAAGTTTGATAGGAATGTTGCTCAGTGCGGTACTTGGAATGATCGGTATAAAATGGATTACACCAATTACACGCATCGCAGAAATAATAGCTGTTGCATTTGCAGCAGTGGCAGGGCTTGTGATTGTTTCTGATATGGGACGTCCCGACAGGCTTGCCAATGTTTTTATTTGTGGAAGATTCCAGTCGCCGATATTATGGGATGTAACAGTTGTTACAGTGTATTTTTTGATAAGCCTGCTGTTGCTATATATTCCAATGATTCCCGATCTTGCTATATGCATTGGCAAATTAAATAACCGCCCTGGCTGGTTGAAGAAAGCCTATGAAATTATATCACTCAACTGGAAAGATTCACCTGAACAAAATGCAATTATTAAAAAATGTGTGAGAGTTTTACTGTTACTTGTTATTCCTACGGCTTTATCAATTCACACAGTTACTTCATGGTTGTTTGCTGTGAACAGCAGGGCAGGATGGGACAGTACTATATTCGGACCGTATTTTGTTTCAGGCGCTTTTGTTGCTGGTTGTGCCGCGGTAATTATTCTGATGTTTTTCTTTGTGAAGAATTATAAACTTCAGGATTATATTACTGAAAAGCATTTCAGCAATATGGGAAAACTCTTTGTGCTGATGGCATTGATATACCTTTATTTTAATATAAATGAATTTCTGGTACCCGGATATAAATTGAAAAGGGCCGACGCTGTTCATCTGAATGATTTATTTGCAGGCGAGAATGCAGGCCTGTTCTGGGCAATTCAGCTCGGTGGATTAATCATCCCGATTATTTTAATGCTCTTCAGAAAGATGCGAAAGGCAACACCCCTTATGTTTATTGCAATTGCTGTTTTGGTAGGTTCATGGCTTAAGAGGTATATAATTGTTGTTCCCACAATGGAACACCCATTTCTGCCTATGCAGCATGTTCCAATGAATTTTAAAACCTATACACCAACACTGATTGAGCTTGCAATAACCGCAGCTTCATTTATTATGGTTATTATGATTATTACTGTTTTATCAAAATTATTTCCGGTTATTCCAATCAAAGAAGTTGCTCAAGAAAAAGGATTGCTGGACGAAAATTCTTCAAATTGATGTTATGGTAAAGTCAAAAAAAATAGTTAAAAATATATACCCGGTCATCTTTATGATGATTGCTCTTTTTCTTTGTTCATCAGTATTTTCGCAGGAATGGAAAGTTCCTGAAAATAAGAAAAAGAAAACTGCTCCGTTTAAATTTAATGCTGATATTGTAAAAAAAGGAGAAACACTTTTTAATTCCAATTGCCTGTCATGCCATGGAAATCCGGGAAAGAAAAATTATGCAAACCTGAATCCTTCACCCGGCGACCCGGCTTCTGATGATTACCAGGATCAGACTGACGGTGAAATGTATTATAAAATAACGAATGGCAGATCGCCAATGCCCTCGTTTAAAACCATACTTGCTGAAACAGAACGCTGGACTATCATTTCATATATCAGAAGTTTTAATAAAAAATATATTCAGCCCGATACGGCAGCTGTTGCAGGCGAAACCGAATATACTATCAACCTGCTTGCTGAAAAATTATCGGACAGTAATAAGGTAAAAGTCACTGCAACTGCTTATTCAGCAAAGGATACAGTAGTTGTAAAGAATGCGGATGTTACACTTTATGCGAAACGAAATTTCGGATTGCTTCCAATCGGTGAAAAAAAATCGACTGATAAAAACGGTATTGTAATTTTTTATTTCCCTGAAGATTTACCTGGAGATACTGCCGGATACGTTACACTGGTGGTAAAGCTTTCCGATGAAACCGGGGATATTGGTGAGGGAGAAATGACAAAAAAATTGCAGGTCGGAACACCAACTCATCCGGTGAGTTTGCTTGATACCCGTGCCATGTGGTCGGTGCGATCACAGGCTCCTTACTGGGTGATTATTACGTACTGCTCTGCTGTGTTGCTTGTTCTGGGAGTAATTGGGTACATTTTAAAACAGTTGAGTATAATTTATAAAACAGGAAAAGATAGTAAAAACTTAAATGATTAGATAATATGAAAAACTGGTCAGCTATTGGCAGAATATTATTTGCTTTGCCATTTATGATTTTAGGGATCAATCATTTTCTGATGTATGATTTTTATATCGGAATGCTTACGTCCTTTATTCCTGGCGCTGGATTTACAATATTTCTGGTAGGAGCAATAATGATCATTGCGAGTTTATGTATCATGTTTAATAAATTCATCCCTCTGGCATGCTGGGTGCTTGCCGGGTTGCTGCTATTGTTTATTGCAACCATTCATATTCCGCACATTTTTACTGAAACAGATATCTATAAATCAAAGGACGCAATAATTGAATTGTTTAAGGATACAGGTTTGCTTGGAGGTTCCATTTTTATAGCTGCATTTTACAAAGAAGAAAAAAAATAAATCCTATGAGAACATTTTTTCAAACTTTCCTTTTATTCTTTTTGGTAGCTGGAACGGCACTGGTGCAGGCCCAGTCGAAAGATGTTGAGGTAGGTGTGGTTGAGCATCTGGGAGAAACTATTCCACTGGATATAAAGTTTACAAATGATTCCGGCAAAGAGGTTATTCTTAAACAACTTATAAATAAACCAACAATTCTCACGCTGGTTTATTTTGATTGTCCTGGCCTCTGCAGTCCATTGCTTGATGGCGTGAGCGATGTGATTGAAAAAACCGATATGGAACTTGGCAAGGAATACCAGGTTCTGACAGTAAGTTTTAATTTTAATGATACACCTGCAAGGGCAATAGAGAAGAAAAAGAATTTTCTGAGGGTTCACAGCAAGGTGCACGCCAAAGACTGGATCTATCTTACCGGCGATAGTTCAAATATCTACAGACTTTCAAATGCTGTTGGATTTAAATTTAAAAAAGTTGGTGTTGATTATATTCATCCTGCAGTTATTACTATTCTTAGCCCTACAGGAAAAATTACACGTTACCTCTACGGAACGCATTTTTTACCTTTCGATTTAAAAATGGCTATAATTGAGGCACAGCAGGGACTTGAGCGGCCAACGATTAACAGGGTGCTTGAATTTTGCTTTAATTACGATCCTGAAGGTAAAAAATATGTGCTTGATGTTACCAAAATTACAGGAACTATCATATTATTTTTTTCATTGTTATTGCTCGCAATTTTACTGATAAAGGGAAGAAGAAAAAAGAAAAAAACAATTACAGAATAATTCGTTCAGAACTATGGAACAAAAGTATGTGAGTTACCTTGAGAATACAGGGAAATGGAAAGGCATTATGGCATGGCTTACTTCCACTGATCATAAGCGGATAGCACTGATGTACCTGTTTTCGATTATGGTATTTTTTATAGTAGGTGGATTGTTAGGAGAAGTAATGCGCACTGAACTCTTTGAACCGGGTCAGCAGTTTATTTCTGCGAAGACATATAATGCATTATTCACTGTTCATGGCATTATCATGATCTTTATGGTAGTGATACCGGGACTTTCAGCAATATTCGGAAATTTTTTCCTTCCAATCATGATTGGGGCTAAGGACGTTGCATTTCCAAGATTGAATTTATTTTCCTGGTATATTTTTATGGCGGGTTCGCTGATTGCTGTTTATTCGCTGGCAGCCAGAAATGGTCCTCCCGATACTGGCTGGACTTTCTACGCACCATACAGCACACAGTCAAGCAGCAATGTAATACCGGCAATTACCGCAGCGTTTGTACTCGGCTTTTCTTCCATTCTCACAGGCTTAAATTTTATTGTAACCATCCACCGCATGCGCGCTCCAGGTATGACATGGTTTAAAATGCCTTTATTCCCGTGGTCGGTTTATGCCACTGCATGGATACAGGTTCTTGCAACACCAATCATTGGAATTACATTATTGATGCTGATTGCAGAACGGATTTTTAAAATCGGTTTTTTCGACCCTGCACTTGGTGGTGATCCAATTTTGTATCAACATTTGTTCTGGACCTATTCTCATCCGGCCGTATATATTATGATACTTCCTGCAATGGGCGTTATTACTGAAATAATTCCTACATTCTGCCAGAAAAAAATATTTGGTTATAAAGCAATTGCTTTGTCAAGTCTTGCTATTGCATTTGTTGGTTATTTTGTGTGGGGACATCATATGTTTACTTCAGGTATGAGCAATACTGCACAATGGTTCTTTTCATTCCTGACATTTATAGTAGCAGTGCCGAGTGCAATAAAAGTGTTTAATTGGGTGGCAACAATGTACAAGGGTTCTATCTCACTGACGCCTCCATTCCTTTATGCCCTTGCTTTTATTTTCCTGTTTATGATTGGAGGATTGACCGGTCTATCCCTTGGAGCTCTTGCTACAAATATTTATGTTCATGATACTTCATATGTGGTGGCACATTTTCATTATATTATTTTTGGAGGAATGGGCTTTGCATTCTTTGCGGCAATACATTACTGGTATCCAAAAATGTTCGGACGGATGTACAATTTCAGGGTTGCAAATATTGCATGGCTGATTAATTTCATTGGCTTTAATCTGCTGTATTTTCCCCAGTTTGTAATTGGAATGGAGGGAATGCCCCGAAGGTATTTTGATTATCTGCCTCAGTTTACAGCAGGGCACCAGGTGTCAACTATAGGCGGATATATTCTTGGCGTTGGTTTATTTATTATGATTTATAATTTATTTAAAGGCAGGAAAGGCCCTATTGCACCTGCAAATCCTTGGAAAGGCAAAACACTGGAATGGCAGATACCTTCACCACCTCCTGTTGAAAATTTTGAAGAGATTCCTGTAATAACTCATGGTCCATACGATTACGAATAATTATGAGCGGTAAAGAATTGCATAGCGACGCAGAAGGCGCAAAACTGGGAATGTGGATATTTATTTTCACCGAGATATTACTTTTCGGAGGATTGTTTATTGTATATTCCGTCATGCGTTCAAAATATCCCCTGGAATTTCATGGTGCAGCAACATTCCTGAATGCTATACTTGGCGCAACCAATACCGTAATACTTCTTGCAAGCAGTGCTGCAGTTGCTATGTCGCTTACGGCGATTCAGAAAAACGACAGCAAATTAGCTGGTAGACTTGTATTAATTACTATTGCCTGTGCACTGATTTTTCTTGTAAATAAATATTTTGAATGGGGTGCAAAATTTCATCATGGGCTATATCCGGGATCGGATGTGATGCTTGAACTTAGCCGTGGATACCTGCTTTTCTTCAGCCTTTATTTTTTTATGACAGGATTGCATGCATTGCATATTATTATAGGATTGACAATTTTAGTAGTCGTTTATTTTAAAATCAGGAGCGGAGAAATAAACCAGAAAAGATTTGTGTTGCTTGAAAACGGTGCGCTTTACTGGCATCTCGTGGATTTAATCTGGATATTCCTTTTCCCATTGTTGTATCTGATAACTTAGGATTATTATGGAAGAAAAAGAACATAAATTATTTCCATACGAAGGTTACGGCAAAATACTGATCATATTATTGCTTTTGACAACGGTAACAATTTCAGTTACATCCATCGATCTCGCTTGGTGGTCGGTTGTTATTGCATTGCTAATTGCCTGTGTGAAAGGTGGAATTGTGATAATGTATTTTATGCATTTGAAATTCGAAAATACTTTGCTGAAAGTGCTTGTATTTGGAGTTATTGGATTATTTGCTGCAGTGCTCATCATAACATTTATTGATTATTTGAACAGATAAAAAATATTTTTAAATGTATCCTGAAGTATCAAATTTTGTTGAAGGTGTCGATAAAGCATTCTTAATTATTTTTGGAATAAGCATCTTCTTCCTGATAGGCATAACTACTGTAATGCTCATCTTTGTCAGGAAGTACAGAAGGGCTGTACATCCTAAAGCTACTCAGATTCATGAATACGTTTGGGTTGAACTGTCGTGGATCATCATTCCTACAATACTTGTCCTCCTTATGTTTTATTATGGATACGAAGCTTACAGCCCAATGGAAAATCCTCCGAAGGATGCAATGGTAGTAAAGACTTATGGAAAAATGTGGGAATGGAGTTTTGAATACAGCAATGGAAAAACTTCTAAAGAGCTAGTAGTTCCTATAAATAAAGCAGTAAGACTTAATCTGATCTCGTTGGATGTAATTCATGGGTTTTTTGTACCAGCCTTTCGTATTAAGGAAGATGTGGTTCCAGGTAAAACAAACTTTGTGTGGTTTATTCCGAAGGATTATGGTGATTATGAAATTCTTTGTTCTGCTTACTGCGGACTGAAACATTCATTCATGGAATCAAAAGTGGTAGTAGTATCTGAAGCAAGATTTAAAACATGGCTTGATTCACTTCCAGAAAAAAAAGTTGAACCCGAAGGATTGACATTGATTAAAAATAATGCCTGTACGGGTTGTCATTCCCTTGATGGCGCAAAAAATGTTGGACCTACATTTTTAAAATTATTCGATTCAAAAGTTATCATCACTGATGATGATCAAGATAAAGAAATTACTGCTGATGAAATTTACCTGCGCAGATCCATCATTGAACCGAATGCTGAAATTGTGAAAGGCTACCAGAGCGGTATTATGAAATCATATCATGGCATAATCAAAAATGATGATATCAAAAAAATCATCGAATATATTAAAACCCTTAAATGATAAGCACTGCATTGAAACGATTCTGGTCTTATCTTTCTCTTATTCGCATTTTACTTTCCCTTGCTGTCGGCTTTTCCGCACTGGCGGGCTTTATATGCAAAAATCATTTTTTAAATTTACAAGCATGGTTCGTTTTTCTGGGTGTGTTTTTATTAGCTTCAGGCGCATCTGCTTTTAACCAGGTTCAGGAAAGAGATTACGATGCCCGGATGAAGCGTACCATGAAAAGGCCTATACCTGCAGGGTTGATATCAATTCCTGTCGCAATTATTATTTCAATAATTCTCATTGCTTTTGGATTACAAATTCTGTTTTATTATGGAAACCTGAACAGCATGCTGGTAGGCTTATTCAGTGTGTTGTGGTATAATTTTATATATACATACCTAAAACGCAAAACTGCTTATTCAGTGTTTGTAGGCATCTTCACAGGTATCGGTCCGATTTTCATTGGATGGCTTGCCGCAGGTGGAAACTGGTACAACAGGGAATGCCTGCTGATAGCAACATTCATGAGTGTTTGGCAGATGCCACATTTTCTTTTACTGATGCTACGATACGAGGATGATTACAGAAATGCCGGGTTCCCTTTGTTAACGGATAATTGCGGCATCCCTCTTGTAAAAGCAATTATACTACTGTCAGCTGTTTTTATTTCAGTGATTGCTTTAATGCTTGTAAAATTTGCTGTAATAAATTCAATTGGATTGCAGCTGCTTGCAGTCAGCGTTAGCATTTTGATGTTGATGGTTTTAATTCTTAAACTTTTTAGAAAAGAAAATTACTACAGGTCACTTCTGATGACAGTGAATATTTATATGATGCTGATAATGCTGTGTATTTTTTTTGACAACATCCGTTTTTCCTAGCGACCGCAATTGACCTTGTAATATTTTTTTGCGGTTTTATCTCCAAGTGTAGCTGCAATCCAGATGTCATCGCATGATGCTGCATGTCTGCCGAGACTGGCTTTTGCAAGTCCGCGGTTAAAATAGGCATCAGATGCACCATCATCAAGTTTTATAACATGCGTGTAATCGGCAATAGCTTCTTCGTACATTTCGAGTTCATCGTAAATGAAAGCACGATTAAAATAAGCATCAGTATAAGCAGTATCAAGCGATATAGCTTTGGAATAATCTTTTAAGGCAAGTTGATTTTTATGGAGTTCATCATAATCAAAGCCGCGATTATAAAATGTTTTTGCATCTGTTGAATCGTATCGGATTGCCATATTATAAGCCAGAATAGCTTTTTCAATTTCCTGCAATTCGTCGTAAACAATTCCAAGTTTGAAATATGCCGGTGCGTATTTTGGATAAAGAGCAATAACTTTTTCATAGTCGGCAATAGCCAAATCATACTGGCCCATGTTTGCATAGGATTCAGCGCGATCCACAAAAGCAAATACAAATGAAGTGTTCAAATCAAGTGCTTTAGAATAATCATCAACCGCCTTCGAATATTTTCCGAGATGGTCATATACCTGCCCCCTGTTGATATATGCATCTGCTGCAGGCTGCATAGCAATGATCTTCGTAAAATCAGTAAGCGCTTTTTTATATTCGCCTAGTTTGTCATAAGCAATAGCACGATTAAAATATGCATCGAAATAATCAGGCTTGATAGAAATAATTTTTGTATATTCTTCAGCTGAGCCCTTATAATCTCCGCTTTGGTATTTAAGGAATGCCGCTGAGAACAGCGAATCTGTTTTTTGAGCATTCAGGCATACAACTGAAAGAAAAAGCAAGATTGTAGCAAAAAAAACTTTTTTCATATCTGATAAATTTACCATACAAATATGAGGAAAAATAAAATAGCAAAATTAGAAAAGCTTTAGAAATTGTATTCTGGAGTTTCGATTGATGGTCTGAAGTGCCAGATAAGGGGTATATATTTTAGCCCCGACTATCCTTTGATAAACTCAGGATGAAATAGTCGGGGTGAAAATAAATAATGACGGACGTTAACCCATAATTAGCGACTATTTGCAGAGCAATATAAGACATGCAATGTAATTACTCAATCAAACCAACGCTGCGTTTAATAAAGTTCGTTAATTCTTCACCTTTCAGGAGATTCTGTGAAAGCAGCGCCAGATCTGTAAGTTGCTTGGTAAGCTTGGCCTGTTTCTCTTCGTCCTTTTCTTCCAGCAATTTTGAAATCAATGGATGATTACAGTTCACTACCAGATTGTACTGTTCGGGTAAGTTACCGTAAAAGCCGCTCCCGCCAAGAGCTGACATATCGCGCATCCTTCTCATGAATTCAGGCTGTGTGATCATCATCGGTTGCTCCGAATCACTCAGGCTTTCAAATACCACTGAGAATCTTCCTGTATTGACCTGCTTTTCGATAATTGGTTTTAAAATTGTTTTCTGTTCATCAGTAAGTTTTGACGGCAGCTCATCATCTTTCGGTATAAGCTTGTCAATGGTTTCTGCATCAACTCTTACAAACTGTGATTTTTCAAATTTACGTTCAAGAACGTTAATAAAGTGGCTGTCAATAACGGTATCCATAACAAGCACATCATAGCCTCGTTCGCGTGCGGCACTTATAAAACTATGCTGTTCTTCAGTGTTGGTGGAGTAGAGGTATACAAGATTTTTATCTTTGTCAGTCTGCAGAGTCTTGATGTGCTCCTTGTATTCTTCAAGTGTAAAATATTTTCCTTCCGAGCTTTTCAGCAGACAGAATTTCTCGGCACGTTCATAAAATTTATCTTCCGAAATCATTCCATATTCAATAAAGATACGGATATCGTCCCATTTTGCTTCGAATCCAGGCCTGTCGTTTTTAAATAATTCTTCAAGTTTATCTGCAACTTTTTTTGTGATGTGTGCGGAAATTTTCTTCACATTCGGATCGCTCTGCAGGTAACTGCGGGAAACATTCAGCGGAATGTCAGGCGAATCAATAACTCCGTGAAGTAGTGTCAAAAAATCAGGAACAATTCCTTCAACAGTATCAGTCACAAAAACCTGGTTGCAATAAAGTTGAATTTTATCTTTCTGTACTTCGAAATTTTTCTTCACCTTCGGAAAGTAAAGAATGCCGGTCAGTGTAAAAGGATAGTCAACATTCAAATGAATATTGAATAAAGGATCATCAAAGTTCATCGGGTATAATTCGTGATAAAAACTTTTATAATCCTCTTCCTTTAAATCGACAGGTTTCAGTGTCCACAGGGGTTTTGTATTGTTGATAACCCTGGGTTTTTTAATTTCTTTTGTTTTTTCTTTTCCGTCTTTGTCAATCTCACCTGTGGGTTCATAATCTATTTCTGTGCCGAATACTATTTCAACAGGTAAAAATTTGCAGTACTTTTTTAGCAATGACAATACTTTCGACTCTTCTGCATATTCTTCAGATTCTTTTGAAAGGTGGAGAATTATTTCGGTACCACGGTCTTTTTTGTCAGTTTCATCAAGTGAATAATCAGGGCTACCGTCGCAAATCCATTTAACGCCTTTGGTTCCAGGGCCTTTTTTGTAGGTCTTGGTATTTATTTCAACTTTGTCAGAAACCATGAATGAAGAATAGAAACCCAGTCCGAAATGTCCGATAATAGGATTCTTCTCTGATTCAGACTTGTACTTTTTTACAAATTCTTCTGCACTTGAAAAAGCAATCTGGTTGATGTATTTTTCAACTTCTTCGGCAGTCATGCCAATACCTTTATCTTTTACAGTAAGCGTATTTTTCTTTTTATCGACGGATACTTCAATGCGTATATCGCCCAGATCGCCAGTAAAATCGCCCGATTGAGAAATGGTTTTCAGTTTTTGTGTTGCATCAACGGCATTTGAAATAAGTTCCCTTAGAAAAATTTCATGATCGGAATACAGGAATTTTTTAATGATCGGGAAAATGTTTTCTGTCTGTACGTTAATCTTACCTTTCTGCATAGCGTATATATTTTTTAGTTACGCCCGCTATTGTCAAAGTATATGCCAATAGAGTAGGAGGTGACAAATTGTCGGTATGAAAATATCAAAAAGAAATTAAATTTAAGATGAAGTTAAATTTCTGATTTATCAATAATCATCTATATTATGAAAAGCCAGAGATTGAAAGCCAAAGATAGCAGTTAACTTATATGCTATTAACACATTGCTGCTACATCATTACATCAGATTGAAAAAAAAGTCTGCTGTCAGGGCAATGTGGTAAAAACCATGGCAGTGCCGTAACCCGTGCCCTGCTTATTGCTTGCATAAGCCCTTACATAATATTTGGTGTTTGGTTTTAAACCGGTAATTGAACTTTCGAAAGTACCAAGTCCTGTTCCATCAGATGTTACAATGTCGCCAAGATCGGGAGTAGAAGTAGTATCTACGCAAACGCCCCTTGCAGTGATTTTTGCATTGCCATCGGTGTTAACAGTTCCGCCGCCATGAGCCGTGGTTTGTGTGATCATATTTACTCCACCTGTAGTAAGGTCAGGATCTACTGCTTTCTTGCATGCCTGAATTGACAGTATAATTAAACAGCCTGCCAGGATTGAGAATTTTCTGAATTTATTATTCATATTGTTAGAAGATTTAGGATTGTTATTTTAAATAATTTCTGATTTAATTTATTAAAACAAATATACTTAATAAATAATGGAATTTTAATATTCGACTTTTAAAAGTAAAATTGCAAAAATTTTCATTACTGTCGGCCAGCCCCTGGTGGTGCCTGTAACCTTGAATTCCTTTTCAATAAAACTGTTTGGGAAACCAAATTTCCCGTTTATCTTCTTACTTAAGCTGAAAAAATCCAGACCTGATTGCTGAATAATCTCAATGTCCTTCTTTGATGATTCTAATGGCAGTTTTATTTTGTTTTGAAATGATCCTGAAGTGAAGGTGACGTAAGGTTTTATGTTGTTATCAGATTGTATTTTATTAAAAGGATTTTTATTTATAAGAATTTTTAATTCTTTAAATGAACGGAGAAGCACATCTACCTTGTACCCCAGCGATGTGTTCAGAAAAGTTTCTATTTTTGTTTTAATTGTTTCCTGTTCTTTTATTGCTGATTCAAAAATTACATTTCCACTTTGAATAAATGTTTTTACATTTTTAAAACCTGCATTTTCGAACATCAGCTTCAGCTCTTTCATCTGAATGATCTTCTGTCCGCTTACGTTTACACCGCGCAGAAATGCTACAAATATTTCCATGAGTCATAAAATAAAATGCAAGTTACAAAATTCTAAGTCAGAAAAGCATAAAAAAAGGCTGCAAAGTTTGCAGCCTTTTTATTAGGTAGTAACTAGTTTATGACAATTTTCCTGGTTAAATTAAAAGTGGCATTCCACACGTGTAGCAGGTAAACTCCCCTTGCATCTGACATACTGATCTGCATTTTGGCTTTATTAGCCAAAGTCGACAGTGAGCCCGATTTTACTTCCTTTCCGATAAGGTCGTATATACGGTAGTTTACAGTCATGTTATCATTTGTCTGTACATCAATGTAAAAGTTTCCGTTGGATGGATTTGGATAAACAGCAACACTATTGTTATTTCCAATTTCGCTAATCCCTGCCATACTGATATCAAGCACATGGGTAATGGTGTCTGTTCCGCATGCGTTAGTCACCACAAGGGTTACAATGTATGTTCCGTTTGCTGCATAAGTATGTGAAGGATTCTGAATGGTTGAAGTAGAACCGTCACCAAAATTCCACGAATACGAACTTGCATAAAGCGATGAATCGCTGAAAGTCACTGAAGGATCGCTGTTCACATATCCGAATGCTGCCTGAGGCTCATTCGAAATTGTTGTAACGATAATAGGCAAAGAGCTGGCTGCACAGCTGTCCTTCGTGATTTGTACCGCATAAGAACCTGCACTGTTTATAACAATTGACTGTGTGGTTTGTCCTCCAGGTAACCAATAATATGAATCAGCTAATTGGGCTGTAAGTGTTAGATCTTGGCCATTGCAGATTGTAATATTACCGTTCGGAGTAACCTGAGCATTTGGCAACAATATAGTTGCAGTTACTGGTATTCTTTCACTTGCGCATCCTGCTTTTCCAATTTCCCAATCGTAGAAATAGTAATAGGCTGTGTTGCCCGGCTGAGTGCTGCTGTTACCTGTAATTGAAACAAGTCCCGGTAATGTGTATGGCCAAACGGCACCATTCTGGTTTCTGAAAAATCTGCTCAATCCGTTCACACCGAATCTTAAATTTGTTCCTGTAGGAAGATCAAAATTCAAAGTGATTCTCTGTGTTCCTGCAGTGACAAACATAATGGTATCATGCAGAATTGTTCCTGCTGCATCGGCAACATAGATATCTCTGGTCATTGCAGTATCTGAATAAACCAAAACAGATTTCAGGGTCACCGGAGAAATGACATCAAATTTGAGGAAACGTGACGAAGGGAAAGTTGAAATGTTTCCTGTACCTATAGTATTATCCAGAGGTCCTACGTGCTGTGCAGGACTACCAATAGCGCTTTCAACGTAGTAAGTTGTTGTTGCACCAAGCATAGGTGTTACAAATGTTCCGCCTGTATTAACAAGGTTTCCACCGGCTGCTGCATCGTACCAGTAAATTGTGCTGCCGGTTGCAGTAAGTGTTACTGAGCCTGAATCGCAGCGTGATGCGGGATAACCTACCGGAGCCATAGGCGTTGTATAGGTGATATATGAAGTTTTTGAAAGTGAATCCAGTCCAAAACTATTTCCCGTAACAAGTTTTACCGAGTAAGTTCCATTCGTGGCATACTGATGTGTTGGATGCTGAATGGCTGAAGTGTTGCCATCACCAAAATTCCACAACCAGCTGGTTGGCCCGTTTGATGAGATGTCTGTGAATTTAACAAACCCTGAACAGGTAACTGTATCATTTGCTTTAAAGTTTGTGGTAGGGTGAGTTGTAGTAGGTGTGCATATCCAGGTTGCAACAAAACCGGTGTCATTCACACCTTCATCTGAAGTCTGCACTAGTGTCAATGCTCCCGATGTTGAGGTAATAGTTCCTCCGTTTGGCAGTGTGTATCCTGTAAAGCTTCCTATAACAGGGGCAAGTGTATCCCATCCGTCATAAATGGTTAGGAAATCATAATTGGGTTCAAAGGCAAAAGTGGTAAATGAAAGTGTAACGCTTTGGGCGCCTGCAGGAGCAATTGTGAGTGTACTGTGCGTACTGTCCTGATAATTGGCCGGGCCACCACTGTCGAAAAGTGTTCCGCTACATTCTGTCTGTATATTCCCAATACCATGTGCCGGCATAAATACTACACATGGATTCAGTGAATCAACCGAAATTACCGATGCCTGAAGTATTGAATCATTGCCGCAGCTTCCACCATAAGCTACTAGTTTAACACTGTAGGTTCCATAGCTGGTGTATGTATGATCCGGATTCATATCAGTACTTGTTGTTCCGTCACCAAAATTCCAGTGAAACTGGTTAGAGTTGTTGCTTTGATTTGTAAAATGCACTGTGGCCGGAGGTGTACAGAAAGTTGTTAGATCAGGAGTAAAGCCTGCAGTTACAACAGGAGAATATGCATTGCCAACACCTACTGCATACCATGCATCGGTTACGGACTGCACTTCTGGAGTACAGGCGCCATACAGGTCCATTGCTGAAAGTATCGAATAGAAGCGTGCATCAGCGTAGGTTGCAGAGGATGGCAGATATACTGTCAATGTTCTGTAAGCAACAGCTGCTGCTTTATCCATGGTTATTCCTGTAACATTATAAACACTGCTATTGTCATTAGTTCCTGCTCCGCCATGTGCAGTTAAGTAAAACCAGTAAGCAACAACTCCTGAATTTCTATGCACTTCCTGTGCCGGATCCCAGTATAATCCCTGGTAAGTATCAGGTTGATTGTACATATTGGGATCAGACATATTGCGGAAAGCAGATCCTAAGTCAGCACCCATGAGCCAGTCAGCATTAGCAGGCCTTGCATACCATTCAATACATGTACCGAAAATATCGCTGTAACCTTCATTTAATGCACCTGACTCATTCGTATAGATCAGGTTAGCGGTGCGTTCGTCAACACCGTGAGTAATCTCGTGCCCGCATACATCAAGCGCTGTAAGGGGAGAGTAGGTGGCATCACCGTCACCGTATGTCATCTCTTGCCCGTCCCAGTATGCGTTCACGTAATTTACGTCATAATGCACAAAGCTTATTAGCTTGTAACCATTGTCATCTATACTGTTCCGGTTAAATTTGTTTTTGTAATAATCATAAGTCATTTCAGCGCCCCAGTGTGCATCGGTGGCCACTTCATCATGTGCTGCATTTACATTGTTCCATATATTGTCGGAATCAGTAAAATCCACAGCGGAGCCATAATTAGTGCTGGTTTGCAGATTGTAAGTTTCAATACCATTGCCTCTGTCAGCTTCATGAAGCCGGTAACTTGTTGCAGCAGTACTGTCGGTTATGATAGTTTGTGTGCCGCTGTATTTTGTTACTGCAGTGCCGGGTACATCTGTTGCTTCGATCCTGTTCAATGTATAGATAACTTCACCGGTGGTAGCATCTACAAATACATATTCTCTTTTCAATGGTTTTGTAGAATAGATATCAAACCTGTAAGTCAGCCTGAAAATTGTTGATTTAAAATCACCTTTGTCAGGAATTATGTAAAGCTCGCCTTTGGGATAATAGGTAGCATCAGGATTACCTGTGATCTTTTTGAGCATGGCTTCTTCAGCTGTGTTCTGCCATTTATATTCTGTTGCATTAAAATTTGAAAGAGCATATGTCAGCGCTGCCTGTTCGCTTATTCCCGGACCAGAGCCCACATTTGTCGATGCAACCATTTTTCCGTTAATTGAATAAACCATATTGTTCCGTGTATGAACAATAACTGAATTGCCTAATATGGGTGCACCATTTGTTGTTTGAATGTAATGATAGTGAATATCACCAATCTGATCTTTTTGTGCGTTCAGAAGGGTGAAGCCTGTGCCAGCTGATAATTTTAATCGTTTTGAAATCCATGATTGCCAGTTGGCGAATTCAATTTCTTTACCTTTCTGAAGTTTAATAAAAACAGGAAGATCGCGTCCGCTTTCATAAGCGATTGCTGATGCTTCGCTGATTTTTTTTTGTGCATCTTCCGCAAAATAAATTTGGGAAAACGCCGTCTTTTGCATGATGAGGGAACAGAAGACAAATAATAACAGCAGATTTCGTTTCATAAAATAGTTTTAATGGTTTTGGTTTCTAATATAAAATCAGTTAAATAGCTATTGGACAATAAAAAGTAAAAAACCTTTCGGAGCGAAGTTAATTTTGTATAACCAGACGCAAAATAGGAGATATGCCAAAGGATTTATTGAAATAATTTTATTTCAGCTTTAAAAGAATTAAAGTTGAATAAAAATTCAGCAGATTTTTTAATCCCTGTTCATCATACCGAAAAGCTGCTCGCGTTTTTCCATCAATCCTTTTGCTGTTCCTATTGCAGCCTGGTGTTCATCATTCTTAAGTGCAATCATTGTTTCACTAATAAATTCTTCAACAGAAATTCCGCCATGCGATTGCTGGGCACCGGTTCTTCTATCCTGTCCGAGTTCTGTATCAACTGCTGGCGGAGCAATTTCAAAAACCTTGATTGAAGTATTTCTCAACTGGTGGCGGAGGGACATAGTATATGAATGCAGAGCGGCTTTTGTAGCACAGTATACTGGCATGAATGAAAGTGGTGCGAATGCTAAACCTGAACTGATATTTATAATTGCAGAATGCTTTTTTGATTTCAGATGATTTTCAATAAGTGAATTCAAATGCAATGGAGCTATGAAATTTGTATCAACTTCCTGCTGCACTTTATTCAGATCAACAGGTTTTCCTATTTGCTGTCCGTTTTGTATACCGGCATTATTGATGAAAATATTTAACCCGGGAAATTCAGAGGTGGCCCATTTTATAAGGTTTATTCGATCTTCTGCTTTACTGATGTCGCATTTTTTTGTCACAATGCCTGGAATTCTTTTTTCAATTTCCTTGAATCGCTCTTCTCTTCTTCCACAAATGATAACTTTATTTCCTAGTTTACTGAATTCTTCAGCAAAACCCAGTCCTATACCGGATGTGCCACCGGTAATAAGTATTGTGTTGTTTGTGAGTTCCATATTATAATTTTATTATTGTTTATAAACCACGCTCTTTTTTAATTGTATCATAAGCTGCATTCAACTGCTGAAATTTTTCCTTGGCAGCTTTCTGAATGTCTTCTCCCAAATGGCTTACTTTGTCAGGATGATATTTTATAGCCATTTTTCGGTATGCTTTCTTAATATCTTCTTCACTTGCGTCGGGCGTTATTTCAAGGATTCTGTAAGCACTCTTTGTATCTCTTACAAACATGGCTTTGATTGATTCAAAATCTTTTTCATTAATGCCCATGTAATTTGAAATGGTGCGGATTACATCCACTTCGCTCTGATGAGCTTGTCCATCAGCCATAGCAATGCCAAATAAATAATGAAGTAATTGAAGTCGTAGCGGCAATGCCATGAAATGCCTTATCTGCATACAAACACCCTGAAGAGAATATTCCTGCTTGAGAATCTCGCGCAGCATCAGCATGCGCTGCTGTGCTTCGCTTGGGCCAAACTGTTGATGAAAAAAATTCCGTACATAATCGAGTTCCGATTTCAAAACCTTGCCGTCAGCTTTCATCACTGCTGCCGAAAGGATCAGAAGACTTACTCCGAAATCTCCACTTGTTGTAGGCGGCCGTGTGGTTCCCTGCTGGGGTATATAATCAGAAACTGTGTCAACCATTGAGCCGACAACAAAACCCATAATACCTCCGATGGGTCCGCCAAGTACCCAGCCAAGTCCGCCTGCCAGCCATTTAGCATATTTCGCCATCTGAAATCAGAAAGTTTCAGTAAAATATATTATGAAATATTTTCCGTTTCAGGTAAACCGTATTCTTCAACCATTTTAATATTCATGGTTTCCAACTGATCAAGAATAGGATTATAAATTTCAGGAATTACAGGCCTGAAGACACCTTTTACAGTAATTTTATTTTTCAGAATCATCATAACACCCATCGCTGCCGGTAAAGCAACAGTGCGGGCGATGGAAGTGTCAGTAGCCAGTGTTCCGAAATCAAGCATGCTTGAACGGATAACTTCTTTTTTACCTCCTGGATATTCGGCCAGGAAGGTATGCTGCATCACAACCATGTCGCGTTCTTCCTGTCCAAGCTGCATTTTTTCAATCATCAGGTCGGAAGTGATTTCAAACGGAGATTCTTCTTTGCGGTTCATCGGTTTGGTGTCGAATAAACCCAGCCATTCCATAGTATCCAGAGCATAGTCGGTGCAATTGCTGCCGAGGTGTTTTTTTACTTTGGCTTTTATATCTGAAGGATCATTTTCATTGATTAGTTTTGCAATAAAACCGGCGTAGGTCAAACCTTCAAGATACATTTTATCGTAGGAAATAAGGTTCAGCTGTTTCATTGCATCAATGGTCTCGCACCATCCTTTAAAACGGAATGTGCCACGGAATATAGTTTCTGCTTCAGGAATACCATAGATATCAATATATGCTATACTGTCCCTGTTCGGGTATACTTCCAGTTTTCCCACTTCTGGAAAATCAATTGTAAATGGATTTCTGAATAAAAATTTCGTATCAAGTTCAACTGTTTTTCCATGCTTTAAAAATTTTGCATCGTTGTTGCCGGCCATTACCACACCTTTCGGGCTCCATGAAAATTTATATTTGAAAGGATTGGTTGCTGCTTCAGGAGCAGGAAGCGCTCCGCAGAGTGAATAGAACTCTTTAATTTTCCCGCCTTTGTTGTGCACATGGTCAATGATCCGCATAGCCGACATATGGTCAATACCAGGATCGAGGCCAAGTTCGTTTAAAATGATGATGCCTGCTTTTTTTGCATCTGCGTCAAGCGCCTGCATTTCAGGTTTAACATACGATGATGTAACCATGTTCTTTTTATGCTTCAGGGCATATTCTGCAACAATCAGGTGAAATGTATAAGGCAGAAGGCTTACAACAATATCGTGTTCCTTCACAAGTTTATCAAGTGTTTCCCTTTCATCAACCGACCAGTTGATATTTGTTCCGTTCTTATGTCCGGCTATCATCACATCCGCTCTGTCAGGCGTATTTGAAGCAACAGTTACTTTTACTCCCTGTTCAAGAAGATACCTGACAATTGGCTGTGCAACCAGCCCTGCTCCTAAAATCAAAACTTTGTTTTCCATAACAATATTTTTAAAATTCAATTTATTTAACCAATACAACCAGCTATTAGCTTAATAACTTAATAACTCAATAACTCAATAACACGTAAACTTATGACTTGTCTTCTAATCAACTTGTCTAATCTTCAGCGTTTAAAAACTCTTCCAGGTATTTATAATTTGGAGTGAGTTCTCCTTTCAGTAAAATCAATGCTTTCTTAATTGCTTTTGGTAGATCGATTTCTTCGAAAGGAAGGTCATAATCAGCAATAGCAATAGGCTTTACGAAATTAACAAGTACATCACTAAACCCTAATGATGCGTCGCGCGGCAGTTCGCTTGGAAGAATATCAACCGCCATATCCAGAATACCTTCGCCTTCATAACCCATTGCTATCTGCTCAGTGAAAGGGTTGTAAACAAAAATAGGATCTTCTATAACTGTAGGTTTAAGTGTGCATTCAACAGATCCTTCTATATCGCAGCTGATATCACCAATCACATTTAATTTCGGACGACCTTTTGCGTAAAGCTTTTTCAGGTATTCCTTTGTAATTAGCCTTGGATACCTGTCGTCCCAGTACATGCAGTTAATTAGCATCGAAAGGTGAGGAATATATTTTTCAAACACACCTTTATATTTTTCCGGATGGCTGTAATAATCCTGAAGGTCGAATTCCTGCGTGGAATCTATAGGTTCAGCCAGATGTTCTTCCTTGAAAATTACTTTATATACAATATTGTTAGGAAGTTTCTTGCGATGTTTGAGCGATAATAATTTTTCAGGAGTAATCTCTTTCACTGGCAGTAATCCGCATATTTCCTGTGCCCCCTGCGATACATTACCATAGCCTGTGAACCCTATTGTAAAAGGCATAAGTTCTTCAGGTATTCCGTTTTCTGCTATCAGTTGGCCAATTGCAGAGATGTCCTCCTTTGCTTCTGCAAGTGAGTGGTAATGGCATGCCTGTTTAATTTTTAATAGCTTGGAATCATAGCCATAATATTTCAGCCTTAAGCCCAAAGCCCACAAGGAATTGATCATTCCTGCAAGACCGGCGTATTTGCCGAAAAATATCAGTCGCTTGTTTTGCTCATCAACAACTTTTTCATAATCAATCAAATTGCATTTGAGTTCCATCATCTTTTTTAGCATGGGCATATTTCGCTTCTGTCCTTTTATTACGTGCGAAAAGAAGATGTATGTTTTATTCGGCTCGAAAGTATTTATAGGAATTTCTTTTACACCGAAGATGATGGGGCAGCGCTTAAGTTCCTTGGCTATTTTAGCTCCTGCTTTAATGAATTCATCATCTTTAAATACTCTCTTCTCAGATGATTGAACAACGATATCAATATTATGATGTTTAACAAGCCATTCAATATGCTTAGGAACAATTGGCACCCTGCGTTCCATAAGGTATTTGTCTTCGTGCCTGATACCAATTACAATGCTCATAAATGTTTTATTTTATTGGAATATGAATAATATAAAGTGTGAAATTCCGTGCAAACTTATAAAATTTTGTCTCACCGTTTTTCTTTTCTGTGAAAAATAAAACAACTGAAAAGCAAATTATCACATGTTGCGCTATATAAAGTTTGTAGAGGTATTTGAAGTGATATAGTTTTATCTTTGTAAAAACTTAATTTTTTACTTTGGCATAATTCTTGAAAATCGCCAACCCCGAAAACTATTTTACAAATCCTTTAAAAATATTTTGCTATGAAAAAATGTCTAATCCTCTTTGCAATGATGTGTACCTGCTTATTTGCAAACGCACAAAAAACCAACCTGATTTTTTTTACTGAAGGTGGAGAAAAAATTTATGTAATTCTAAATGCTGTTCTGCAAAATGAAAAAGCCGAGACAAATGTTAAGGTAACTGATCTGGTGGCACCTAATTATAAATTGAAAATATTATTTGCCGACAGTACAATTGCTCCGGTTGAAAAAAACCTGATGTTCCAGCAGGGAACTGAAACAACGTTCAATATTAAGAAAAACAGTAAAGGCGAATATGTTGTCCGTTATTTAAGTGAAGTTCCGATTGCCCAGGCTGTTCCTCCTGCCACTGGACAATCTGTGGTTATTTTTTCGGCAAGTGGACCAGCAATGCCAACGGCACCTGTTACTACTACCACAGTAAGCACAACTCAGACCACTACAACTTCTGGAACCACAAGCCCTGAGGGTGTTTCCATGGGAGTAAATGTAGCAGGCGTCAGTATGAATATGAATGTCAATGGTACGGGAATGAATACCAATGGTGCTGCATCTTCCACAACAACAACCTATTCAACAACTACAACCACATCATCAACTGATGCATCAATGCAGACAACACAGGTGCAGCCTCAGCAACAGGCATATGTATTGCAGGGTTATACTGGCGCAATTGGTTGCCCTTATCCCATGTCACCAGCTGACTTTGATGCGGCGAAAGGAACTATTTCTTCCAAATCTTTTGATGACAGCAAACTAACAATTGCAAAACAGATAATATCTACAAATTGTCTTTTGTCATCGCAGGTTCGTGAACTTATGAAACTTTTCAGTTTTGAAGATTCAAAACTTGAACTTGCAAAGTACGCCTATGGATATACCTATGATACTGGTAATTATTTCAAGGTAAATGACGCTTTTACTTTTGAAAGCACTATTGACGAACTGAATACATATATTTCAGGATTTCATAAATAATATTTAATTTTGCTTCCAATTAATGAAAATTGATAAATAAATAATTAAAGCCATGAAAACAAAAGTCATTTTATTATTAAGCATTGTAATGATGTCCTTCGCTTGTAAACATACTAAAAATGCACAGAAAGCAACTGATGATACATACAGGCTCATCGTTTCCTTCACAAGTAAAGGAGCAGGTGTGGATGCTAAAACGCTTGCAGCTTTAGAATCACTGGTCACTACTTTCAGCAATAAAGATGGATTTCTTGTAAAATATGACAAAATCACATGGGGAAGAGAAGGTGAATTTGATTATTGTTTTAAAATGGCAGGCATGAAAGCCAGCAAACAGGATGAGTTTGTGAAAGCCGTAAAAAATGTTACTAAAGATTCTCCACAGGTTTTCATTACGGAAAACGCAGTTTGCGGACATAAAAAATAAATTTTTCGACTGAATACCCTTTAAGTCCGACATGAAAATGTTGGACTTTTTTTTGGCAAAAAAAATACCATTTAAATGGTATGAAAAGAAAAATTTTGTTCTAAATTTGTCGATCACAAATAAAATTTCAAACTGAATTTTAACATAATATTTGGAGGACTATTAAAGATGGCTAAAGAAAAAAAGTACGTTTATTTTTTCGGTGGTAAAAAAGCCGAAGGAAAAGCTGAGATGAAAAATCTGTTGGGTGGCAAAGGCGCCAACCTGGCTGAAATGGTTAATCTTGGATTACCTGTTCCTGCTGGATTTTCAATTACTACAGAATGCTGTACTGCTTATTATGAAAACAACTGCAAATTACCAAAGTCGCTTGATGCTGAAGTTTGGGCAGGAATGAAGAGAGTTGAAAAAGAAATGGGTATGAAATATGGCGACCCAACAAACCCTTTGTTATTATCATGCCGTTCAGGTGCTAGAAGCTCCATGCCTGGTATGATGGATACTGTATTAAATGTGGGTCTTTGTACTGCTACAATTCCCGGACTGATCAAAAAAACGAATAACCCACGTTTTGTTTGGGATTCATATCGCCGACTGATCATGATGTATGCTGACGTTGTTATGGATAAGGCCGAAGGTCTCGACAAAAATATCCGTAAGAAACTGGATGATATGCTGGATAAATATAAACATCAGAAAGGTGTAAAACAGGATACTGAACTTTCAGCAAAGGATTTGGAAATATTAGCCGGAGAGTTTAAAAAAACAGTAAAAAAAGAATTAGGCACAGAATTTCCGGATAATGCAAAAGAGCAGTTGTTTGGTGGAATTAAAGCTGTATTCAAAAGCTGGAATGGTAAAAAAGCTATTTCATACCGCCGCATTGAAGGTATTCCTGACGATTGGGGAACTGCAGTAAATGTACAGGCAATGGTATTTGGTAATATGGGTGATACATCAGCTACAGGTGTTGCTTTCACTCGTAATCCAGCCACTGGCGAGAATTTGTTTTATGGTGAATGGCTCATTAATGCTCAGGGTGAAGATGTTGTTGCAGGAATACGTACACCAAGTCCGCTGAATAACGATACCAAGAATGATCAGAACCAGCATTTACTCAGTATGCAGGAGCAGATGCCAAAAACGTATAAAGAACTCGTTAATATCCGTGCTATTCTTGAAAAAAATTACAGGGACATGCTCGACATAGAATTTACCATACAGGAAGGTAAATTGTACATGTTGCAATGCCGTGCCGGAAAACGTACTGGTACTGCAGCACTGAACATGGCTATGGATATGCTGAAAGAAAAACTGATCGACGAAAAAACCGCTGTAATGCGCGTGGAACCTGCTCAGTTAGATGAATTACTACACCCAATCTGCGATCCGGCTGAAGAAAAGAAAGTTTCTGTCCTTGTAAAAGGATTGCCTGCTGGTCCTGGTGCTGCTGTTGGTCAATTGGTGTTTACCGCTGAAGACGCTGTTGCATGGGAACGTAAAGGTAAAACTGTGATTCTTCTTCGCGAGGAAACCAATCCTGAAGACGTTGAAGGAATGCGCGCTGCTGCAGGTATTTTAACTGCCCGTGGCGGTATGACTTCGCACGCTGCTCTTGTAGCACGTGGCTGGGGTAAATGCTGTATTGTTGGTGCAGGAAAACTTCATGTTGATGCTGCTTCAAAAACTTGTAAAATTGAGGGATCATCTATCGTTTTGAAAGAAGGCGATTTTGTTACATTGAACGGAACCAAAGGTCACGTTTACCAAACTGCATTGAAACTTATGGATGCTACTGAGAATCCACGGTTCAAACATTTTATGACCATGGTTGACAAGTTCCGCACAATGGGAGTTCGCACCAATGCTGAAACACCAGAGGATGCAAAAATTGCCCGTGAATATGGTGCAGAAGGAATCGGATTATTCCGCACTGAACATATGTTCTACGGAGTTGGTTCAGAAAAACCATTGCTTGCTCTTCGCAAAATGATTTTAAGCAACACGCTTGAAGAACGCAAAAAAGCACTGGGTGAATTATATCCTTATATGAAGAAAGATATCAAAGCTACGTTGTTGGCTATGGATAAACTCCCGGTTACTTTCCGTTTACTCGATCCTCCATTACATGAATTCGTTCCTCAGGGAGCAGAAAAACAAGCTGAGTTAGCAAAAGAATTAGGTATCAATGTTGCTGAAATTGCAAAACGTGGAGAAGCTCTGCATGAAAACAACCCAATGATGGGACATCGTGGTGTTCGTTTAAGTGTATCGTATCCCGAAATTTCGGAAATACAGTTCCGTGCAATTTTCGAATCGACTTTAGAGTTGAAAAAAGAAGGATATACTCCAAAACCAGAACTAATGGTTCCTGTTACTGCTGAAGTGGGAGAATTAGATGTTACTAAGAAAATTAATGATAGAGTGATGGCTGAAGTTTGCCAGAAATTCGGAGTAAAAGCTCTTCCTTATTACATGTATGGAACAATGATTGAAATTCCTCGTGCTTGCTTATTGGGTGACCGTATGGCAAAAACTGCTGAATTCTTCTCATTTGGTACAAACGATTTAACCCAGATGACATTCGGATTTAGCCGCGATGATATAGGTGGTTTCATGAACGACTATTTAGACCAAAAAATATTGGCAGCTGATCCGTTCCAGACTATCGATCAGGATGGCGTTGGACAATTGATTCAGATGGCTGTAACCAAAGGTCGTGCTACACGCCCCAATTTAAAAGTTGGTATTTGTGGTGAACAGGGTGGTGATCCTGCATCTGTAGAATTCTGCTATAAAGTAGGTTTGTCCTATGTAAGTTGTTCTCCTTTCCGCGTTCCAATAGCAAGGCTTGCAGCAGCACAGGCAGCTATTAAGGGACAAAAGAGTGCAACTGCAAAAGCTGCTCCGAAGAAAAAGGTTGCTGCTAAAAAGGCAACAGCACCTAAAAAGGTTGTTGCTAAAAAGAAAGTTGTTGCTAAGAAAAAGGTAGCTCCTAAAAAAGTTGCTAAGAAAAAAGGAAGAAGATAAATCCTTTCTATTATAAAGCAAGGGCAGCGCATTCGCGCTGCCCTTTTTATTTTTATATCACATTGAGAGCTTTGGTTCTTCCTCAACAGACTCGAAATGCGAAAGACCTATGTCATGCTTTGAGACGAATTCTGAAAAAAGTTCTCCTCAATATTACTGTAATTCTTCAGCACAATAAAAAATCATGTAAAAAAAAAAACCATATACAAGTATACGGTTCTTTACTTTATTATCCTTCAGTATTATGCAAGGACCATTTCTTTTAACAAATTACTATACCAGTTATAAAGAATAGTAATATCCAGCGATAGATTAATCATAAAGCTGGTAAGAAATTAAATTAATATCTACGGGTAGTATTTCTGTTGTCGTTGTTCCTGTCGCCACCGCCTCTGTTGTTGTTAAAACTTCTGCGTGGTCCGCCAGTTTCAGTTTTTGGCTTTGCAATAGAAACAAGTATCTGCTTGCTGTCATAATCAGCCTGGTTCAATTCTTCAATAGCTTTTGTAGCTTCCTCGTCATTGTCCATTTCAACAAAACCAAATCCTCTAGATCTACCAGAAAACTTATCTGTAATAACTTTTGCAGATTTTACCGCACCGTACTCTTCAAATAATGTTTTTAAATCGTCATCGCTTACTCTGAAGCTCAGATTTGAAATAAAGATGTTCATATAATAAATTTATAAGATGAATAAATGATTTGACCTGAGTCTCGAAAAGGAGGAGCGAACGATAGGTAAATTTCTTTAGGTGAAATTTTTTTGCAAACGGTTGCGGAATCCTAATTAATAACTGCTTATCAAAAATTAACGCTCAAAGATAAGCATTTAATTCAAGACACTGGTTACATTTTTCATTTTAAATCAGAAGCATACAGATTATTTTTTGAGATTTACTTGCTTTCATTATAAAATTAATGTAGGTTTGTATATATGTCATATATTGTCCTAAATAAATCCTTTATAATACTTACTGTTATTGCTTTTGCCTGTTTTTAGTACTTTATTCACAGGACACGTTTAGGACACCTACAGACCTGTTTGTTATACCTGAATGTTGTACCGGATTCACCTTTTTTAGTATATCTTTGCAAGGTTAAACTTTATACGTTATACCTATGGCAAGTGTAAAAATCATTCTCCGGCAAGATAAGAAAAATGCTCAAAACGAAGCCCCGCTTTATCTTCGCATCATTAAAGATCGCAAAGCACAATTTATTTCACTCAATTTTCGAGTGAATATTGATGATTGGAATGACGAGAAATCGCTTGTCAAAAAATCCAATTCGAACTACATGCAGTGGAATTCTTTCCTCCAAGAAAAGAAATCAAATGCCCTGAACTCCGCATTGGAGATGGAGAAGAAGAATAAAAATATTTCGACACGCAAGATAAAGGAAAATGTGATGGGCAAAGCTCCGCTTAACTTTTTTATCTATACAAGAGCCAGCTTGGAAAAGATGAAGTCAAGTGTTTCTTATAGCACCTATGAGCAATACGGTTACCTGCTTAATTCATTTCAGGAGTTTGTCGGACATACAGACTTATTCTTTGATGAAATCACACATACTCTTCTAAAAGATTACGAAAGCCATCTTACTAAGACTAAAAAAGTAAACATGGTAACAGTACGGGATAAGATGAAGATTATTAAGATCATGTTTATGCGTGCTATCAATGAAGACAAGATTACCTATGATATTTTTCCATTCAATAAGTATAAAGTAAAAGTGCCTGTTGTGAAAAAGAATTTTCTTTCAGAGGAACAACTTGAAAAATTGATGAACTTAAATTTTAAAGAAAAATCTTTATCAGGAAAGTACCGTGATATGTTTGTGTTTTCATGCTATGCCGGAGGATTGAGGTTCTCAGATCTTGCAGAATTAAAATGGCAACACTTTGATGAAAAAGAACAACGCCTTTCTAAGACAATTATTAAAACAAACCGCCCGCATAGTTTTAAACTTCCTTCAGCAGCTATTGACATTATTAATAAATACAATGGTTGTGAACATAAACCCTCCGATTATATTTTTGGTGTGATTGGTAATAACACACCATTTACAAGGGAGGACAATAGTTTTTATTTACAGAAGCAATACAGGCTTAGTTATGCTGAAGGTTTGTTAAGGAAAATTGGAGATGATTTAAACCTGCCTTTCAGAATGACATTCCATGTTGCCCGTCATACCTTCGCTACCCGTGCATTGAATCGTGGAATGAGAATCGAACACGTTTCCAAAATAATGGATCACTCCAGTATTGTGGTAACACAGATTTACGCAAAGATTATATCTGAAGAACTGGATAAAGCAATGGAAGTTCTCGAATAGTTGTAACATTTCCCATGATATTCGTAGAAACAGCCCCGGAGACTAAATTTCGGGGCTTTAATATTTATTACGACTAAAGAAATGGAGACTATGAAAAAGGAGAAATTCAATGAACTCATCCGTGAGGTTCAAAATGCAAGCACAGGAAAGTTGGGAAAGATCAGCCCTGAAATACGTGATCACATGCACCAGCTTTATGAATCTTTCAAGAAGGAAGTTGCTGAAAACATCAATGCAATAGGCTACAATGCGCAGACCTATGTCTATCTCACAGGATTAATTTTTGAACTATCGGAACATAAGCGCAAAACATCAGGTTTTCCGGGCATCTTCACAACCAATAATGTAAAATCCCCAATTCAATCCAATACTATTTTGGAACTTAAAAAAAATACACAAGGTGCCAAATATGTTCAACCATGCAATAATTCAAATTGAACTGCTGATAAATCACCATATCAATACATGCAGAGTTGTCTCGCACTTCCCATCACACAGGCAATTTCAGGAACTTTCAGATAAAAAAGCGATTGCCCAATATCGCTGTAACATGACTCAGACAGCTTTTGTTGAAATTATGTTCTCACTTGGACAAACCAAAGCAATAACAAAACAGGATGGTTCAATAGTACCAACAAAAGAACTTATAGAATTCTTCTCTGCACTCCTTGATTTTACAGTCAATTCGTGGGAGAGCAAGCTATCAAAAGCCCGTCACCGCAAGAAAGGAGGCTCGCAATTCCTCGCAAACCTGCAACTGGCCTACGACTGTCCAAAAAAGTAGGACATTTCGAGATAACACAATTAAAATCAGCTATTTAAAAATAAATATTGGGGGACTGTCCGGACAGTGGTACGTTTAGGATATTTTTTGTATATAATATTGCCGGACATAACTTAAAAAATCTTGAATATGTCTGAACCACTAAATTTACAACTCGTACAGTCGAGAGACCTTGAAGAAATCAAGGATGCATTGAAACATTTAAAGGAAGAAAATGAAACCTGGCTGAGTACATCAGAAGCCTGTAAACTGATCGGCATGGAGCGGAGAACACTCTATCGCTATCGTATGAAAGGCTTATTGCCCTTTGCACGTATTAATGAACGTGTATATTACAAAAAAGAGGATATTCTCAGGTACATGCGAAAACATTATCTGAGGGCTGAAGGTGAACAGCAACGACAGGAGTTCTTTAAAAGGCAAAAAACAGAATCAGGCAAAGGAGGTAGTCATGTGTAATGTGAGCCTCTTTAAAGACCTGGCAAATCCTAAAGGCGAAAGTTCAATTGAAGAAATCATCAATCGGATCCGGTCAAATGAATTTATGCTTCCGATTCAGTACTTGCAAAGGTTACTGAAAGAGGGGAACAAGAAGGAATATGACAGCAAAAAGAAATTGCTTCATTCCTTCACTCCCTGCGGAGTATTTGAAAAACGGAGATTGCTTCCCAATCTGAAAAGTTATTCTGGTCTAGTTATCCTTGACATTGACAAACTGGAAAAAGAAGCATTGTCAAAAGTCAGGGATAACGCAGCACAAATTTCCTTTACTCATGCATTGTTTTACAGTCCAAGCGGAGCCGGTCTGAAAATCCTTGTCAAAGTATCTTCCAGAAAAGAAGATCACTTGATGGCATTTAATAGCGTTAAACATTATTATGAAGACATTCTGAAGGTAAGCGTTGACAAATCGGGAAAAGATGTTACACGGCTTTGTTTCATGTCTTATGATGAAACAGCATTGTACAGTGAATATTCGGAAGTATTCAATGTTGAGAATGAAAATGAAAACAATGTTGAAGCTGATGTAAAAAAACTTGTTGATGGAATTGAGCAGAACCGAATTGACCTGACTTCGGATTACGTGAGCTGGCGCAATGTGGGTTTTGCACTTGCTGAAGGGCTTGGCGAATCAGGGAGGGGTTATTTTCATCGCATCAGTCGCTTTAATGCTGAGTATGATCAGGAGACCAGCAATGAACAGTACACAAAATGTCTGAACGCAACTGGTCCCGGATCGGAAATTACTCTGAAAACATTGTTTTATATGGCAAAACAGAATGGATTGAAAATTTCATCAAGCGCACAAGCATCTATATTTTCGGTTACAGAGAATACGAAATTATTGGATAGTCCAACTGAGACAATGGACAAGGGAAATGGAAAGAAAAAGAATACGAAAAAGAAAGAAAAGGTAAAAATCACAGTTGAAAAGAAAAAGGAAAGACGAATTGCAACCAACAGGTTTCATCTTGCAAAGAACTATCTTGAAAAACACTTTGATATCCGGCACAACAAAGTTTCAATGGAATTTGAATTCAGGGAGAAGGGCGAGAAGAGCCACAGGGTAATGAATGAAAACAGCATCTTTATCAAAATGCAGTTGGATGGATTAAACATTAGCCTGAACAATCTTGTAGCCTACCTCAGATCGGATTACATTGAATCGTATAATCCTTTTTTTGAATACTTCGAGAGCTTGCCAGCCTGGGATGAATGTACCGATTACATTCAGGAACTGGCAAGTTTTGTAAAAGTCAGTAAAGAAGAACGGGTGGTTTTTGATAATCATTTTACAAAGTGGCTTGTAAGAATGGTCAAGTGTTCGCTGGTTGATGATTATTTCAATAAGCAGGCTTTCATTCTTGTTCAACCCAGGCAAAACAGTGGGAAGTCCACATTCTGCCGTTTTCTTTGTCCACCCCGGTTGAAGAACTACATTGCGGAAAATCCAAGTGTTGATAAGGACAGCCGAATCCTGCTCACTACAAATATGATTATTAACCTGGATGAGCTTTCAACCTTTTCAAAAGTGGAAATTAATTCACTTAAAAGTTTGTTCTCAAAAGATAAAATAAATGATCGCCTTCCATATGACCGGAAGAATTCTATTATTCCCCGCAGGGCCAGTTTCATTGGTTCAACTAACCAAACAGAGTTCCTCAATGATGAATCAGGTTCAGTCCGTTGGTTATGTTTTATGATAGAAGAAATAGACTGGAGTTATAAAGAAAAAGTGAATATTGATCTTGTATATTCCCAGGCGTACTTTCTGTTTCGTAACTCATGGCCATGTGATTTTACGCAGGAAGAAATCAATGCAAATGATAAGCATAACTGGCAGTTCCATACTATAACATCAGAAAAAGAATTGGTAGAACGGTATTTTGAACCTGCTGACAGGAGTAAGTTTCATGCTTTTATGACGGCAACAGAAATACTGATATATATTTCAGGGAAAACTGATAATAGGGTACGGTTAAACACTACCAATATTGGAAAGGCACTCAGAGCTTTAGGATTTGCCAGAGACAGAAAAAGTCCGGAGTGGATTTTCGGATATTTTGTTATTTGTAAAAAATAAAAAATATTCTCAGAAAATCATTTTACCTTATCAGCTTATCAGAAACTTCCCAAAACCCTTGACTGGCGTGGTTTGTAACGACTGTAAGATAGTTGCAGATGTTACAGTACACTACCAGCCTTGTTAGACTAAGGATTACGGGTTTTCTGATAAGCTGATAAGGTAAAAGTGCATATAGAGAATATATTTTTTTACATTTTTTAATCATTTTTTATGAATTCGGATTGTAGTTGGCGGTCAAAATGAAATTAAATCTTTTAATGGGGGCTGACAAAATTGATGGACTGGGATTTTTTGCTTTTTTTCCGCCAGAACTTACAAGAACCCATGAAATAGCCACCATTAAAGGCTTTTCAGGACGTTACAAAGTGTCCGTTTTTAAATCTCGGGCGATTTTTTGGCGAAAACCAGACGATTTTAAGGCGAAAATCAGGCGTTTTTAAGGCGATTGGCTAATACTTGACTAATACTGGAATTACTATACAGTTTTGAGGTTTATTACTAATATAACTATACAGTGTCGAAAAGAATTGCTAAAATAGCTATACAGCGACAAAATTAAAATAAAAAATATAAAGTTTACATTAAGCATTCAGGTGATTGTCAAAATTTCAGATAATTCTTGGATTTCCTTTTGTTATTGACTATATTTATCTCAAGATTAATTATTAAATTTCCCTCAAGGCTATTACTTAATGTGAATTATTAGAATTCCAATTGATTGGTCATGGAAATTGATAAAAAAATAATTGATCAAACATTGAATTGCACGGAAAATTTTTCATGCCTTAGAAATTCAGATAAGAATATATGCAAAGTTAAGAGTTGTATAAATGACGAAATTCTTTTCGTAAAATGTTCGTCACAATGTTCCTGTAAATACTTATTATTATTCGGAAGTGCGAATATCTGCCATTGCCCTGTGAGAAAAGAAATTTTCAGAAAGCACAAAATGTAAAAAAGATTTTCTCGCATAATGAGTTCGGATAAAGTAAGATCATCTAAATACTTAATAAAAAAAGACCATCATATGGATGGTCTTTTTTTGATAATAATCAATTAAAGAAACTCTATCCGCATTTATTAACGAAGTCAATAATAACATCAAGAAACTCTTTATTGAGAGAGTAAAGAATGTTTTGTCCGTCCCGTTTTGATAATAAAATTCCATTTGATTTAAGAACATTGAGGTGATGTGAAGCTGCGGGCTGGTTAATTTGTAGCTTAGTTTGGATATCTGTAACATTCATTTCAACATTCTTATCAAGCAATGTGATAATTTCAATTCTTGCGGGATGAGTAAGTGAACTTAATTTTTTAGCAGCGTTCTCTAACTTTTGAAAATCTATTATTGTCTTTGCCATGATATTTTTTTTGTAAAAATATTAATATTTTCAAGATATGCTAATTCTTTTCAATCTACATAATTTTAAGAAACACTGATTGAAAAAATGTGTTTTTAAAATTCCATTACTCCTCCAGGTGAAAACCTTCCGTTCCCAATAGCCTTCCCTTTCTCCACTTTTATAATCACATCAACATCATGTGCAAACTGGTTCATGCCACGGAAGTTCCCGTCTTTAGTGCTGTGGAAAATAAAAACAAATGATGTTCTGGGATTGTTATTTGATAGATTTCGTAACTCTTCAATATCCAAATCCGCACGGGAAACACTGTCAATAAAGACAAAATTATAATCTGACAGATCTTCGGGGACAGTTTCTGAAACATATAAATTGGGATCAATTGCGTGAAGCCTTTCAACTTTTTCCTTTAAAGTATAACCGAACTTTTCTTCAATGGCGCAATAGAGAACCTTTCCATGATGCTGTGCCAGGTACTTTGCAAAATCAATGCAGAGGGTAGATTTGCCGGATTTTGGCAATCCGTAAACCATTGCAGAAAACCCCACACAGGGATCACCTATCAGTTTCCGGTACTTTCCCTGAAGACCGATTGTTTCAAATTCCATTCCAGCCAGCTCTGTACTTCTGATCACTTCAGGGTTTACATTTTCTATATCTTCAATTCCGTTAAGGTCTGTACTTTTTTTTTGATTGTAACCGACCAACCCCATCAATCCATTCAATTCGCTTTTACTTATCAATGGTGTGTCAGTCTCATTTTCGATGTATTTATTCAGCGCATTATACACTGCATTCAGTTTCTCAGCATAAGGATCATTCTTTACAATCTTAGATTTACTGACAGCATTTTTGATTTTTGTAAATAAAACTTTTGCTTTGTCTTTTACATTTTTCTTGCCATGCAATGAAATATATTGTTTCATGTAAGTCACGGACAGCATGGTTTTCTGGCTGTGTGCAATTTCTTCAAAATGTTCCAGCGTTTTTTTATCAATGGTGATTTCAATACTATCGTCCATCTTCTCATAACATTTTATCAGGTTGCTCTGAATCTTTTCAATTTCGTCTGCATAAGGAGATGCTTTGCGGATGCGCTTTTCAAGTATGGCTTTCTGCAATCCATTCAGGAAGCGAAGAATTTCATCCTGGGTTTTCACTTTACCATGTAAGCTTGCATAACGCTTGATGAATCCTACTTCCAGTAATATCTTTTCAACTGGTATTGCAGCCTTGCCTGTTACTTCTTTTCCAGTAGCCTTTTCTTTCTTCTCCGGTTTCTTTGCATCTGTTTTTTTCTCTTTCGGAACAGCAGTCTTTTTTATAGGTTTTGTTTTTTCTGTTTCCTTTTTTTTCTGTGGATTTTTTCCAACCCATTCGTTCAGCTTCAGCAAATAGGCATCTACAACACGTTTTATATTTTCATTGCTGTGGTATGCAGACCAGTTATTTGCTGCTGCACCTTTTGCAAGTTTATCACCATTCTTTAATGCTGCCGGCAGTTTGTCGAATTCAATATTCCGTGATGCGGTTAAATAATTTTCTATGTTTATCATAACAAGATTTTTTTTAAGTTTATACTGCTAATAATTCAAGTTCTATTTCAAGTGCAAGCGCTTCCAGCTCCAGTTCATTCATTGAAGTAAGCAGTGCAGGCATTTCAGGAGAAGGTATCATGCGAGGCTCTTCAACCGGAACATCCTCCGATTTATATGCAAGCAGGTAATTGAGTGTTGCAAATTCATCAGCCCGATCAGAAGCGGTTCTTCCTTCTACCTGAAGAACAGATTTCTTTTGTTCAATTTCATATCTCAGGCTTTTCCATCGTTCGGAATTTAATTCACCTTTATACAAGTCTGCTTTCTTCAAGACAGTTTGCTGATCGAGTTGGTAAGCCTCCAGAACTTTTGCAAAGTCGCTGTCAATGGAATATCCTTTTGGTTTCAGTATTGTCCGTTCTGTTTTGCGAACCTTTGAAACGTATTCTTTAAAATACTTTATATACCATGAACGGTCAAAGTAAACACGCAAAGTGTTATATGAATTTTCAATTTTACGACCAATGGCCAGTACATCTTTATCTTCAAAAGTGGATGCATTCAGTAAAGCTTCAATATCTTCTTTAAGTTCTTTTGCTTTTTTAAATGCCTTTGCTTTCTGACTTTGCTCAAAGTCCGGTTCTGCTGCTTCAGTATTTTCAAAATGATCAGAGTTAATTAAGCTTTCATAAAACTTGCGGATAGCATCGAGAGATTCTCCACGATACTTATTATACTCCTCTATATCATCTTTGATTTCCTCGATCATTTCAATAGCACGTTTTGCTTTTGCTATTTCACGGTTGAGTTGTTCTTTCTCCTGGTCAAAAAACATTCTTACCAACCTGTCAACATCTGTGATTAATGCAAGTTTGATTTCTTCGGGATCGAGGCTTTCCAGATCAAGTACATTGCCCCGGTCGCCTTTAAACCAGATATCATTTATTCTACTTGTTTTTTCTTCGAGTTTCTGAAAAACAAAAACGTCCATACTGTCCTGCACCAATGGCATTACGATACGTACATAAGCATACCTGTTTCCCTGTCTCCAGATACGACCTTCAAGCTGGCGTATGTCGGTAGGGTTCCATTCCGGGTAACAATCATAAATTACTGTTCCCTGCTTTTGCAGATCAATCCCTTCACGAATGGTTGCAGTACCGATAATAACTTTTACAACACCTTCCAGAAAAGCTTCCTTAACAAGTTCCTTGCGGTTGTCATTGATTTCAGAACTTAGTATTTCTACTTCATCCAACTTGGTTTTATCGAACAGTACACCTTTCTTAAAACCAATTTCATTTTCCAGATACTGTTTTATCAGCGTAAAAAACTGTTTCCCCCGGTTCATGTAGATCACCTGACCGGATGCAGGTTCGCCTTGCTGTTCGTGCCATTCTTTTACAGAACGTATACAGTCCATCACATACTTTATCTTTGGACTTTCTTCTACAAACTCGTTATAGTCTGCCGGTGATCCGTTCAGAATAAATGGTGAAAGTGCATTGTCCAGTGAATATGCCAAAGCCCTGAACAAATTTCCCATGTCAAGTTTTCCCTTGGTTGACTGTTTGGCAAGTGCAACGATTTTATTCTGGTTCTCCCGCTGTCTGGGAGTCATGTTGATATAAGTAAGAATTTGTTTTTCATGTTCCAGTCGTTCCCGCTTGCCGGAAACAGCATCATAGAGCATAGGAAGATTTATTTTCTTAGGTCGCTTTATTCCGGCTTCTTCTCCTGTTTTGTAAAGAATGTGATTGTAAATAAGCTTTTGTAAAATCCTTCGGTTGGTAAATGATTTAATGACTTCCTTCTCTACAATTTCTTCTTTATAATTAGCTGTCCATTCAACTGTAGGCAATACAAACAGATCAAAGAAAGTATCAATATTATAAATCCCGCTTTTGTTCAGGCTTTCATAAGCAACTAAAGAAAGCATGGAATAAATTTCAAGAGGTGAATTTGTAAATGGTGTTGCCGTCAAGAGCATAGTATTACGCCCATATTTGCGCTGAATATAATTCAGTATAAGAAATGCTTTCTGTCCTGTTTCGCTGGTTGCAGATTGAATGTTATAGCGTTTGTTGCCATCTTCATCAGCCTTGACACTACTGAAAACATTTTTACAACGGTGTGCTTCATCAATAACAACGTAGTCTAATCCCAACACATCCACATCGGCAACTGTGTCTTTCAAACCAACACCAATCATTTCACGAAACTTCTGGTATTCGATTTCTTTATCTCGTGCAGTTTTCTCTTTACTCTGGCCAAGTATGTTTACCAGTTCCACAAAGAGTTCATCGGAAACAGAATCACCAAAACCAAGTTTGCGAAATCCTTCATAAGTAACCACAGTAATGGATTTCTCAGGAACTGCTTTGTTTAAATTTATTCGCTTTACAACATCCGTTCCCAGATTATACCAATCATTGAGTTGTATTCCTGTATGTGAAAGAATGCCGGAAATAAATTCTCCAGACTTTTTATCTTCATATCCGAAGATCTCGTTAATCCATTTTTTATAAGTTGGTTTTGGTACGACAATAAGTGGTCTTTTACATTTTCCTGAATAGATAAAATTTGCCAGTGTTGCTATGGCGCAAGCTGTTTTTCCAACGCCGACATCGAAACTATTTATCCCGCTTCCCATGACCTCCATGAAGGCAATTCCTTCACGTTGAATGTCTGTAAGCTGCAATATTCCAGACTTAAACGTAGCAGAACATTCAAAACCTATGGGAACTTTCTGATATGATATGTCGCTTTGACCGTTGTATAAACGGTTCCAGGTATAGTCCAAACGTTCCTGATCTTTGGCAGAAACAACTTCATGCAGAAACCGTGAAAAGAGTTTTTCTCCTTCAATCCTTGCATTGGCTTTGAGTTCAGACTTTTCTTCTTTGCTCATTTTATCATCACGCAAAGGACGGTTTGCAATGTAATAGTCTGCAATGTCAATGGCAGCGGACTTTTCAAAATCGGAATCAGCGTTCAGGGTAAAAAGCCATTTTACAAAAACATCCTGCAAACTGTATTTTGTTTCACCGTCAAAACGCAGATGAATTTTTTCTTTGTCTTTCTTTCGTTCAACTTTTCCGTTTACTTTTTTCAGTTCTTCAGAGGTCTCAACATCCATGTATTCCTCACGAACTTCGGTAATGGCAAAAACATCTGTATGATCTGCAAAGTCAGAAATGGCTGTAATTATCGGGCGTTCCTTTTCATCAGGATTGGTTACGGTCAACATCACCGGCTTTGACTTTATTATGGCTTCACGATGCTTTTCGTAAACTTCTTCGCCCCATTGTTTCAGGATGGTTTCTTTGTCAGCTTCAAGTTGCAGCTCCCTGTCATACATATTTCCGAATGTGTATATCGGGTAAGGGACAACTTCATCACCCATAAAAAATAATGCTCCTTTTTTTACAAGTGATGAAAGATCTTCGCCGTTGGCAGCAATGGATGTTTTTACCAGTGTGCAGGAATCAGAAGGAACATAATACAATCCATCATCACTGCGATAGATATGATAATTGCTACCTACAGCGTAATTATGAGTTTTAATATACTTGCCAAGAACAATATCTTTTTCAACGCTGCGGATGTCACGAAAATGATTATCCTTGATTATTGTGTTTTCAGTTGTGACAACATTCATGACCATATTTCCACCTTTGATATAGTAGCGTTCCCAACCTTTCATTGCAATTCCAAGGGAGCGCTTATACCATACCCATGCTTTGATTTCTTCAAAGGATATCCCTTTGTTGTATCTAGCAATCACATCATCAAAGCTCATGGTCTTTGAAGTATCTCCGAGACCATTCATATGTTTGGCTTCCCTGATAACCTTTAAAATTTTCCCGCTATGAGATAGTATGAGATTGACCAGCGTTGGATGCAACCAGCCTAGGTGATCAGTTTTTTTTATTCCATTCAGGTATGACATATCTTTTTATTTTAATTAAATCGTGAGTAGTTGTAATTCGGTTTCCAGAGCCAGTGCTTCCAGCTCCAGAATATTATTGTTATTTGTTATTTGTTTTTTGTTTTCACTGATGAAGTATTGCAGCTCCTTTTCTATCACTTCTGAAATCTTTGTATTCCAGTAATGCTCTATTCCCGGACGGTCTGTTATGGCAAGTAAAATATCATCAGGTATGTACCAGCCTTCTTCATCGTCAATGTGTAACCCTTTGTTCTTGGCTGTTTCAATAATACTATTGCGAAGATCAAGACAGAAGTCAAGCCAGTCACCTTCAAAAGTGTATTTGTTGTGATTTCTTTCTTTAACAGCTTTGTTGAGTTTTGTTTCAAGTTCCTTGCGTTTCTTATGATCTCGTCCTGCACTCTTGATTTGTTTTTTCAGTTCGTCAATCTGCTGTTCAAGCGGAGCCTGTGTTTTTCCAATTTCATTTGCTGCATCATGATAGTATGCATTAAATTCCTGAACTGTCCAGTCCAAGGCTTTCTTTCCATTACCAAAGCGGTTGGCTGCTTTCTCCTGTTCAGGTTCGATGTGTTTGGTGTCAACGTCAAATTGTGTTTGAGTGGAATCAGATTTATGTTCGGGATGAACATTTTTTTGTTCAGCATGTACATTATTCTGTACACTTTCATTTAACCCTGATTTTATAGTGCACATAATTTCCTCCTTTGTTCCTTTGACAGTTACCGGAAACTCTCTTGACGTGGTCACAACTTCTTTTCCACAAATCTTTTCAGGATGAAGTGTAAACCATGTATTGAATGAAGCGATTTCCGAAAAAGAGAGAGGTTCATTAAGTGCAAAGCTGAGTTTATATTCAAAGTCTAGAATCTCATTAAATCTTTTTTGCTGACTTTCTGGTATGATGCCATTTCTGATTAAAGTGCGGTCTGGATTCCCGCCTGCCACACTGTCGTTAGACAGTCGGGTAGGTTTCTCATCCCTGCTTGTAGGTAATTCTTCCATCAGATTTCGGATGGCTGTAATTCTTGCACGAAGCCTGGAAGGGGTAATATGTTCGCTGTCTGAAACCATTAGTTCATGCTGAGTTCAGTTTCCATTTGTGGAATAATTGCAGCGGGAACAAGATGTTGATTAATTACTTTGTGTATGATCTGTTCTTCCAGCTTTGCATAACGCTCCTTGGTTTGTATGCGTTCCCAGATATTCGGACTGTTGGCTTTAGTAACTTTTTTTAATTGATGCAATATCTCTGCACGGAGTTCCTGTTCTGCCTTTGAAGTTTCTGTTTTCTTTGTTCCTGACAAAGATGGATCAGCATTATCAGCAAAAGAATGGTATTCATTTTTTGTTGCAATGATATGGTCGAGTACAGCAATGTCAAAATATTTGCAGGCTGCTTTTACTTTCTTTGTCAGTTCCTGATCTTGTTTGCTGGGGTTGACGTTTCCGCTGGGATGGTTGTGAGAAAGGACAAGAGCTTTTGCAAGTACTTTCAATGCAACTGCAACAATCATTTCTATATCAACCTGCGTGGAGTTGATAGTTCCTTTGGTGTGCCGGTAATACCCGATGACCTTGTTTGCATGGTTCATGTAAAGCACAATGAAATGCTCCTGTATCTCTATACCATCTCCGATAATTTCTTTTACAAACTTGTAAGCATCATTCGATGACTTGATGGTGTTGTAGATCAGCCGTTCCTCTTTGAAAGTAAGGTCGACTTCTTTCACTCGAAAGTCTTTTTCAATATCCTTTATTTGTTTGTCCAGATCTTTCATCTCTGCACCATCAAACACGAACATTGGTGTACTTTGTGGTATTTTATAATTTGCCATTTTACTTTTTCTTTAAAACAATTATATCAGTAGGAACTTCTGAAAACCTGAACACAGGCGGTAAGCGATAAGCATCTACTAACTCCGCTAACTTTCCGATGGAATCTTTTTCAGAGTTATAAGAAATGCCATTGCGCAAAAAATTACTTGAGGTCAGGTACAGCAACAGTCCGCCACTCCTGAGTAATTTCAATCCGTAATACATAAAGAATAATTCAATTTGCTGCATTTGGGGGCTGGTGAAATATGAACTATATTTATTCTTGTGCTTGCCATATGGAGGGTTTCCGATGACTAGGGAGAATGGATAACCAGATAACCATGTGAGTTTGCCTCCTTTGATTTTGCTTGTAAAACGTGGTTCCTGCAGGAATGCAGTTTCAAAATAACCTTTGTAAATTTTAGCTTCTGGATAAGTGATCTGACAAATTCTTGCTGATGTAGGATTAATCTCAAAGCCTGTTACATTATTCTCATGTGGTGCTGGTGCAATAAATCTTCCTGTTGCAACACTTGGTTCAAGTACTGTTCCTGTTTTATCAAAACCATATTTGTAAGCAAGGTCCCACATCAGTTCAACAATATAATCTGGTGTGAAGAACTCATACAATATCCCTTCTCCACTTGCTCCCTTGTTGCCTTGACCTCCTGAACCTTCGTATTGCTGAATAAAAGAAATATCATCCCGTGTGTAGGATTCTTTCTTTAAATCCTTATCACGGATGAATGTTTCTATTTGTTTATTCAGTGTATACTGGTTAACGGTTTTAGCCATTTGCAGAATTTTCCTGCAAAGCTATGGTGAGGCATTGGCATGGTTGGGCGAAAATGTGCAAGAGTGGGCGAAAAACTACCAAATATTTATTTGTGAATTAAAAATATGAATTGAAAATGTAATGATGGAAAATATTTTTTCATCATTTTCACAACAAGCGGAATCGCTTTTATATAAAGGAGAAGAGAATAAAAATAATGTGTTAATTACAACGGTTTTTTGAAACCTTGCTGGGTACCTTTTTCAAATTTTCGGACTAAGTATATGGAAAGGATATTTTTTTAAAATTAATAGATGGTTACAGTCAGAATTGAACTAAAAAAAAGCAATGTTGAAAAATATTTTTCCATAATTTTTATAACAAGCTGGTTTGCCTTTTAATTAAAGGAAATCGAAAGAAATAAAGATGTTAATATGCAAACTTATTTGTAACTGTAATGATAACCTTTTTGCAATTTTCGGACTAAGTATATGGAAAGAGGTTTTTTTGAAAAAAAAATGAATTTTCAGAAACAGCCAGAATTGAACTGAAAAAACAACCTGTTGAAAAATATTTTTTATTTTTTTATGATTAGGGTAATCGCCCTACAATTAAAGAAAAAAAAAGCAAATAAAAGGTTATGTTAATTACTAAGACTTTTGCTTTGGGTCAGGGTAACGTTTTTGAAAAATGTTTATTAATACAATAGAAAGGATTTTATCAGTAGCAATATTAAAAACATTTGGCATTTATCAGAAAAAGTAATCTTGAAAAATATGTTTGTCTTTACACATCTTTTATACTATGAGAATTAATTTAACAAAAGCCATGCATCCACCTTTAACAAATTGTTTCTTGCCTGACACTAATATTCGCATTGCTTACTGCGAGGCTCGGGGTAGTTATACCTTGCTACATTTTAATGAAGGGCAGCAGGGAATTGTTTCTTATCGATTATGTTTGGTAGAAAAATTATTAAACAATGAAAATTTGATACGCTGTCATAAATCATATCTTGTAAATATTCATTTTATTCAGGAGGTATGTATAAAAAGGCGAGTGTTTTTATTGCAGAATAGGAAAGAAATTAGCATTAGCCGTCGGATGATGAAAAAAGTTATAGTACAACTACTTCAAAAAAATAATTAGGAGTAAAATAAAATTAGTCGAAGAAAAACTGGCTGATAATGAAATATATCGACCGTTCGTGAAATTCATGAAATATTTCTTGCTTTCTCAAAAATGACGCATTACATTTACTGAGATATATTATACGCTTAACTTTGATAACATTTTATATGTTTTAAGTAAATAAATCCATTTTATAATAATTATTCCATTTAACCCCAAACTTATTCTGTATGAAAAAAGATGCACTTTATTCTTTGAAAAGCCTAATCTTAGTTTTTGCTTTGATAGCTTTGGCAAACATGGCAACAGGACAGACAACGATAGCAAACTACGACTTTAATAATTGTACGCATTATTCCAACCTTGCCGCATCAACTGCGAATAATATAACCAGTACAATTATTGATACCACCGTTGTAACGTATCAAACCTATTCAGGTATTGCTTCCGGAAGTTTGGCATTTACTTCAAACGGTACTGCCGGAAATGCTTTGGCAATGAGCAATTCGAGTGGTTCTAATTCTAAGTACTGGGATTTTAAACTTAGCGGAAGTTTACTAAGCAGTTATAAAAGTTATAAGGTTTACCTGCAGGCCCAGCGCAGCAGTACAGGGGCGCAGACAGTAACTGTTGCCTACAGCACCGATGGCAGTAATTTTACAAGTTTTGGTACAACCATGAGTCCGGGTAATGGCAGCTTTACCGAACAGATTTTCGATTTGTCTGGAATTGCCGCAATCGATAACCAAGGCAGCATATATATCCGCATCATGGCAAGCGGAGCAAGTGGTACAGGAACTTTGCGTATTGATAACCTGGAAGTACTGGCATTATTGACTGGACCTCCGGGACCTGGCGGACCTACAGGACCAACAGGAGCCACGGGTCCAACGGGAGTTCAAGGTGCCACTGGACCTACGGGTGTCCAAGGTGCTACTGGGGCTACAGGTACATTTAATGGCTCTACTTTAGATTCTCTGCATGTGATAAATAAAATTGAAATTGGAAATTCAATAATAATTGACGCAACACCACTTACTTCAAATAATATTTATACTGATAATGTTTCCCCTACTGCTTTATTGATTCAATGTAAATCAGGTTTCAATAACAATACTATTTTAAATTATGGTAATACAGGAAAAGTTGGAATAGGCACAACAGCTGCACCTCTGCAAAAATTGGAAGTGAATGGAAATATTGCCGTAACAGGGAATGGTAGTACAGGTAATTCCTGGATTGAGGGACATAAAACATCTGGAGTATTAATGCTTGATGCAAATTCATGGGCAGGAGATGGGCCAGAAATAAAATTATATGGCAATAGTAGCGCTGACTATTCTGGCTCACTACGTTTTATTAGTTCTGGTGCTGCCACTGGCAGGATTGTATTTACAAATTTTAATGGAACTAATTGGTATGACAATATGGTTATAGTTCCAAATGGGGATGGCTCAAATGGAAAAGTTGGCATTAATTATACCACACCATGGGCTACATTGGATATTCATACACCTAAAGGTGATTTAATACCCTCAATTGCTGTGAGAGAAAGTAATAACAGTTCAGGAGCAACAGATGTAAATTTTTTAGTTTATGGAAATGGTTGGGTATATGCAAGAGATATACATGTTAAACTTGGCACTTTCCCCGATTATGTTTTTGACAAGACATATAACCTGACAACCCTTGATAGTGTTGAACAATTTATATCCGTTAATAAACATTTGCCGGATGTTCCTTCGTCAAATGATGTCAAAGAAAAAGGACTAGATCTTGGTGAAATGGATGCAACACTGCTTAAAAAAATTGAAGAACTAACATTATATGTTATAGATTTGAAAAAACAAAATGAAAAAATGCAAAATGAAATTGAATTGTTGAAGCAAAAATAAATACTTAATGAAAAAAACGCTTTTCTTTTTACTTGCTGGGATTTTCTTCAATTCTGCAATTTCTCAAAATCCAAATTGGAAAATATACAATACATCCAATTCCGGTTTGCCAGATGATGAGATATATTCGATTGTTATTGATGGTAGCGGAAATAAATGGGTTGGCACAAGGGTGGGAATTACTAAATTTGATAATACGCACTGGACGATATATGATACTTCAATTTTAAGTTTACCATATAACTCTGTTCTCTCAATATCCATAGACAGTTTAGATAATAAATGGGTTGGAACCAGTAACGGGGGCGTTGTTAAATTTAATGGTACCAGTTGGACAGTATTTGACACATCTAATTCTGGTTTGCCAGCTATGAGCATTACCTCCATCACAATTGATAAAAACGGTAATAAATGGATTGGAACAAGTAGTGGCGGGGTTGCAAAATTTGATGATACCAACTGGTCAATTTATAATTCTTCAAATTCAGGTTTACCTGATAATAGTATTCTTTCGATAGCTATTGACAGTAGTGGGAATAAATGGATAGGAATGGGGAATGGCGGAGGAGTTGCGAAATTTGATGATACAAACTGGACAATATATAATACTTCTAATTCAGGTTTGTCTGGAGGGCCAGCACGATGTATCACCATTGACAAAAGCGGTAATAAATGGATAGGAACAGGACAAGGGGTCTCTAAATTCGATGGCGTTTATTGGACGGTATATAATACTTCCAATTCTGGCTTGCCTTATCCCGATATACGTTCAATTGCAATAGATGGTAATGGACATAAATGGATAGGAACTTTTTATGGCGGTGTTGCGGATTTTGATGGTGTAAACTGGATTGTATATAATAACAATAATTCTCAATTGCCCGATAATGGTGTTATGACAATTGCAATTGATGGCAATGGTAATAAATGGTTTGGAACAGCCGGCGATGGGATAGGTGCTTTTAATGAGAATGGTGTAAATTTAGGGGAAAATAAAATTGTACTGTATTCGAAAAATGAAATACTTATTTATCCCAACCCAGTTAAACAAAATTTAAACATTGAAGACGTTAACCTAAGCGATAATATTATCATTGCGATTTATAACATTGATGGCTATTTACTACAAACTGTATCGCCAAATTTACAAAATACAATTATTGATGTTAACAATCTGGCAAATGGGATGTATTTTCTGAAAGTTGTAACTAAAGAGCTAGTAAAGACTATTAAATTTATTAAAGAGTAAAGCACCTGATTGAAGGACTCAAAAATGAATATTATGTTTATTCTCTAGACCAAATTATTGATGAAAAAAACTTTCTGCGTTCTAATTTTTTTTGTGATTATATTATCACTTGCATGTAAAAAACAATTTCCTGATGGCCCATTGATTAGTTTTCGGTCAAAAGCTAAAAGGATTGAAGGCACATGGAAATTAGATAAATTTTATATTAACAGTGTCGATTCTACTATTGAGTATAATACAATGTTGGGTTGTGAAATTGAATTTATTTTAATTGATATAATACAAGGAAATGCAGAAGGAAACGTAATTTTAAAAAATTGCAATAATGGGAAAGACTATTATGGAATATGGCAATATCGGACTTGGGGGTTTTGTACAACTTTTAAAAAAGATACAACTTTTACAAATGGAATTGGGCCTTTTGGGTCAGAAAGAAGCGTTGGTCCATGGACAGTATTGCGTCTAACAAATAAAGAATTTAATTTAAAAACTTATGATCCAGGTTATGGACTTTGGGGTTCACATCCTAATGGTACACCTTATGTAATAAACTTAAAAAAACAATAAAAAATGAAAAAGATAATATTTTTCCTATTGATATCATTAATTCCATTATTCGCTTCAGCTCAAAACTGGCAGCAAAATTTAATGAAATACTGGTATTACAGGAACAGGCTGCAATATTTTGTAGTTCCCGGAAATAATTTTGGCGAAAGTCAGGTGGCTACCATAAGAAATTCTTTTGCTAATGGCAATTCATATAATTCTGAATTTGGTGGAAATCCTAATGAAGAAGGTTTTGGTCCTTACTTGGGTGTACTGGCTACAGAATATTATTTGCTTACTGCCAACAATAATCAAAATACAGACACAACTTTACGTGAGTTATATTATGCACTAGAGGCATATAAACATATGATGGATGAATGTGAGTCAAGATACCCATGGCAAGAACAAACCAGTCATTCTGATGGTTTTTTTATGCGAGACTATATGCCAAGAAATTTCATTGTTAACAACGGTAATCTTACTGCCGATGGAATAAAATTAAATAAAAACATTCCTACCGACCCTGCTAATGGTATCTTAACTGCACAAAACGGTGGAAATTTGGGTTCGGTGCTTAATCCTTTCGGTTGTGACCAATCCGACCCTAATGTAAGTGCAACAGATCAAATGAGTCAGGACGAAGCTATTGCATTATTGCAAGGCCTTGCATTGGTGAAGACATTTGTACCTGATAATTTACAATTTCATGACAATAATGGAGTATTACAAACATATCAATTTAGATATACAGCCCAAACAATTATACAGAATGTTATTAGTTATATTCATGGTCCAGCTTGGGATTGGCTAATTTTCAATCCCTCTGGACAAATGGTACCACCGGGATTGGGTGGTATTGCTTACCCTTTTTCATATGGGTTTACACAAGCTCATGACGCAATGCTACCACCATATTTTGCCACTCCTATGTCAAGCATGCCTGGTTTGATCCAAAGATGGATATGGGAAGGCTGTCAATTTAACCCTTTTGGGAGCAGCGCCACAGCTAACCCGCATATGTGTTCTCAACTAGCTGCAATGGGTAACTCATGGTACATTGGTTTTCACATTACCCTTCCAGGTGGTATTTCTATACCGATTTCAATAAACACAACAGGTCATGGTATTTATAGAAATTCCGTACCTAATGATTGGGATTCCTTTTATTTATTATTATATGATATATTACAAAATAAAAATACTAATTATTTAACTTTATCAAAAGTTATACAACAATTAAATTCGGCCCCTTGCACAGGTCCTTATTGTTGGGGTACTAATTCTCTAACAGGATATGGCGGATGGGCAACAGAACACAAATGGACTTTCAGTTATTATGATCAAACACATGGACCAAATAGTATGTTTGCTGGAGCATATAACGGACTTGACTATATGCTATTATATAATTTATATTGTATTTACATAGGGACCCCAGCATATTATGTGAATTATGATGATTTGCAATTATCTGGTACATTACCCTTCAAAAATAATATTTTTGAGTTTGGCACCTCAACTTATCCTGCATATTATCTGGGTATTAATTCCATTACTTCAAATCAACTCATTAACGATTATACAAGCCCGGTTTATTCAACCGAACCCGGCTATGTTACTTATAAAGCTGGGGATGAAATAGAATTAATACCCGGCTTCCATGCTTCCGATGGTTCTTATTTTCATGCATTTATAGGAGATATTTCTTGTAATAACTTTGGAAATTATGAAAAAACCTCAGGAGGCGGCTACCTTGACAACATGTATGACCCTATGCTAAATGATTCAACCCCTCAGGCACCTTACCCTTTTACTCCTGAAAATGTATTAATTTATGATACCATTCCTTCATGTATGCATGATACTTTATTTTTTAATGGAATAGATGCTGATACTACTTTCACTTATTATGATTCACTAACTTCTAAAGATACCACAATATCTGCAGGGCCATTTTCATACCAATGGGATTTTGGCAATGGACAGACATCTAGTATTAAAAAAGCTAAAGTTTTTTATAACAACCCTGGTTCTTATCATTGTCAGCTAATAATTGCAGATACTAATGGGATTACCGATACATTGAGATTTGTTCTTGTAGTTCCATTATGTACTGATACGACGATACACGGCGTTTTAACAGAAAATGCTTCCTGTGGTGGAACTGCAATTATAAATGACACAATACAATTTGTCAATGTTCACGATAGTATAGTGCCAAATATTACTGCGGCGACAACTGATTCGGCTGGCGTATTCTATTTTGATAAGTGGGAATTGCATTCACTTGATACTACTGCATTATTCGGATTGAAAGCTAAAAGCGGTTATTCTTTAAATGATACAGCGCATAAAACCATAGAGCAATGGATAGGCGAAAGTCCGCTTAACCTATATTACACAACTACTTTAAACGAAGAATGGGTAGCCCGCTACAACGGAGCCGATTCCCTTAACGATGGAGCAACAGCAATCGATTTAATGGGAAATATTTATGTTACTGGTGCCTCAACATCGACAACTAATGGATATGATATGACTACCATTAAATATGATTCAACGGGTACACAGTTGTGGGCTGAAACATACAATGGCGCAGGTAACGGAGATGATGCTGCAAGGGCAATTACAGTAGATAGCTCTGGCAATGTGTATATAACAGGTGAAAGCAAGGGTTCTGATAACAAGACCATTATTACGACCATAAGTTATACTAACAGCGGAACGCAGAGATGGCTTCAACGATATTCAAATGCATCATGTACCGGGTCGTCTGCGACATGTATTGCTCAGGATCATGCAGGAAACATAATAGTTGGTGGTACTTCGTCATGCACGTCTTCCAGTAATCTTTATACCGTTCTGAAATATAATAGTAACGGTAATTTAATCTGGGATTCTTATTATAGCGGGTATTTAACAGTACCGGACAATACCCTGAAAGCATTATCAGTCGACGACAGCAACAATGTATATGTTTCAGGAACCAGTTTAGGATCAGGAACAGCTTATGATATGACAACTGTTAAATTCAATTCGGGTGGTACGCAACTTTGGGCCGATAGCTATGATAACCCCAACCATACCAATGATTATGTATATTCCAATGCAATTAATAACAATGGAAATATTTTTGTTGGAGGCTATTCGCATAGGAGCGGCGGTAACGATGAAGCAGTGGTGATAAATTATACATCAGGAGGAAGCCGCAACTGGGTTTCTGTTTACAATACCGATGCACATGATTTTGCATACAAGGTATTATGCAATAGTTCTGATGATATATACATTGCCGGAAATTCAGGAATAACCAGTAGTTTGACAATGCTTGCATTAAAATATGATGC